>Ga0233425_10003390_pt1 | contig 28982 bp, 10 predicted proteins | sample Watercolumn_Towu_2_FD_181712 | JGI IMG/M metagenome (GOLD analysis project Ga0233425, IMG submission 181712) | Freshwater microbial communities from Lake Towuti, South Sulawesi, Indonesia - Watercolumn_Towuti2014_140_MG | ecosystem: Environmental > Aquatic > Freshwater > Lake | place...
TGAACGTCCGCTCGCGGCCCAGCGGGTACACGTCACTGTAGGCCCTCTTCACCTCGACCGGCTGGCCGTTGAGCTTCAGCCCCACTGTCCACTTGTCATCGGGATCGGCGATGTGTACGAACAGCAGTAGGCGATGCGGGCCGCGCCACGTGGCCAGCAGGTCTTCCTCGGTGTAGGGAATCGGCCAGGCCTTGCGGCGGTCCTCCAACTGGGCGAACCCCCGCCGTGGAATCGTGAACTCGGCGCGGAACTCCTTGCCGGCGAACTCGCGGTCGTACGTGCCGACCTGCTGGCAGTGGTCGAACCGCTGGCCGCCGAAGGCGACCGGCACTCTGAGGGCATCGCCGTGCTGCGAGACCTTGGCGATGGCGCGGCCGTTCACCGTGACCTTGGCCACCTTGCGGCCCGGCGGCAGAAGCACGGTCAACTCCGCCGTCTGGCCGATCTCGCCTTCGACGCCCGTCAACGTCAGACCGTCACTCTGCAGGGTCGCCTGCCCGTGGGCGCCGAGCAGCGCCGGGCGCTTGAGATCGGCGGCGGGCACGATCTCCAGCACGACCGCTTCGGGCCCTTTGATCGGCAGGGTCACGCGGTCGCCCAGCCGCCACGCACCCTCGCGCGGTTTGCCCAGCAATCGCCCTTCGCGCGGATACAACTCCCGCAGCACGAACTCCGTGCCCGTCGTCAGGCCGATGGTCTTGTCAAGCGCGAACTCGGCGTCGATCGCGCGGTAGTTGGGATTGAACAGGAATACGAAGCCGCGGTCCCCCCGGACGGCCGCCGTGCCGTCGATCCGGCCCAGCGCGGGCGGGCCGATGATCGGCCGCAGGTTCCGCAGCGTGGCCCGGTGCTTGTCGGTCCATTCCATCCAGCGGCGGAGCCATTGCTGGTCCTCCGCGCGGAACTGCCGGAACTCCGTCTCGTCCCGCGCCGGCAGGTAATCGACCACGTTGTTGAAGGGCGCCGTGCCGATCGACGAAAGGACCGAGTACCGCCAGCCGAGATAGTCCCAGTCGCTGACGTTGAACGGCCGGTCGCGGACGCAGCGGCCTTTGTCGTCGTTCCGCGGGGTCTGGTGCGTCATGTAGCCGGGCAGAAGGTCCAGCGGCGTGAACTGCTCCATGCGATACCACCATGCCGCCCACCGCTGCCGGTCGCCGGAAACGCGGCTGAAGTGCAGGTCGGGGAAGTTCTCGAAACTGCCCGGCTGCTCGTCGTTCGTCGACGGGTGCGGATAGGTGCCGCCGAGCCACGTCCACGGCCCGAACCACTGGTACTGCTGGCGGCCGTCGACCACCACGTCGGGCACGCGCCGCCGCAGTTCCTCCAAAATTCGGCGGCAGCCGTACCACTGGGCGTACTTGCTCGTCGGCTTCAAGTTGTCTTTGGCCTCATAGGCGATCCACCAGTGATCGAAGCTGTAGCCCGCGATGCCCGTGCGGCGCTGGAAGGCGACCAGGCGGTCGACGAACCAGTCCTGGAAACTCCGCACGCCCGTGTCGGCGCCGACGTAGCCACCGGTCTTGCCGCCGCACCACGCGGTCCACTCCGGGTTCTGTTTCCAACCCAGCGTCGGATAGGCGTAGGCCACCAGCTTGATGTTTTTTGCCTTGGCGTAGTCGAGCATCTCCTGCACGGAGTCGGGGATCGGGTCTTTCTCGATGTCCCACTCGCCTTTGCGGATCTTCTGGCCCAGCCCGAGCCACAGGCAGCACTCCCAGCCCCAGGCGTCGGCGTTGTCTTTCAGCGGGGCGATCGCGCCGTTGGCGGGCGTGAACAGCGTGTAGTCGCAACCAACGGCCACCGCCTGATCGATGATCCGCTTCCATTCGGCTCGCCCTTCCGGCGTGGCCACGTCGATCTGATAATCGTTCTCGCACCACGGGACGTGAATCTTCACGCTCTTCTGCGGGCGGAAGAGTTGGAAGGCCTCGACGCACTTGCCGAGCGCGTCGAACTCCGCCCAGTCGAGCATCGGCTTGCCCTCGAAGGCCCGCTGCGGGTCGCGCGTGTGTTTCCACTCGGGCATGCTGCGGGCCGGCAGTTCCACCCCACTGAGCGGATAAACCGCCAGGCACACGCGGTCGGAAGCGAACGGCCCGTACTCGGCGTGCCACTCCATGTCGGGTGCATAGGACATCATCACTTCGTCGCCGCGGCGATCCCATTTGAGGAACGGATTCTGCAACACGAGCATGGCGCCCATCGCCGGCGCGGCGTCGGCCGGCCCAAGACGCAGGAACACGCCGCCGCTTTGATGGCTGGCGCGGTACTCGCGGAGCGTAGGCGTCTTCAGCGTACCGCGGAACGCCTCGACGCCGTCGATGCGGCAAGTGCCCTTCGCCGGCAGTGTGAGCACGAGTTGCTTGCTGACGAAATGCCAGCCGGGCTTCAACTCGTAGCGGACTTCCAGCCGCCGGTCGCCGGCTTCGTAGCGGTACGTCACGCTGTCCGGCTGCTCCTGGCGCTCGACGAGCTTCAGCCCCGGCGCCGCGAGCTTCTCGCCGCCGACGGTCAGCGCGGCCGAGTCGCCCGCGATTTCCAGTACGCGCTTTGTGGCCGGGTCGGAAATCCGCGCGAGCCCGGCGCCGTCGAACTCCGCGGCGACCCGCTCGTTTCTGAGCACGACGGCCGCGGGCTGGCCCGCCAGGGACGGCACGGCCATAATCGCGGCGGCCGCCGCCGCGGCAAGCGTCGCGACGCGGAGTCGTCGGTTCCACACGGCTACGCGGCTTCTTCGGGAATGGAGGTCCGCAACGCGGAGGTGAATCGCATTCATGCGTCTGCTCGGTGGGGGATCAGTGGGGAAAACGGAGTCCCCTCATTGTCGCGCCGGGCGGCGACGTGTCAACGACCGGGTTGGCAGACATTGCGAAGAAATCTAGCGAGATTGCGCAATCTCGACGGAGCTTTGCGCGATTCTCGCTTGCGTGCCGCGCGTGCGGGAGGATACACTGCGGGTAGTATCCTGCATGGTCCCGCCCTCCCGATGACGGCCGCTCCCGCGGCAGATGCGGGCACAGCGCCGCAAGGATCTTCATGAACCGACCGACCTTCTCCCGCATCGTTGCGCGCCGGCTCTTGTCGGCTGCGGTCTGGTTGCTGCTTTGGACTGGGGCGTTGCCCATGCCGGCCCGCAGCGCGGCGCCGACAGCGCCCGCGCGGCCGGCCGGCGAGTCGGCGACCGCCGAGTTGACGTTCTTCGTCGTTTCCGACACGCACTACGGACAGTCGCCGCGCGGCGACGAGACCATCCCCCTGCTCGTCGAGAAGATGAACCAACTCCCGGGCACGGCCTACCCCGACAAGATCGGCGGCAAGGTCGGCGTTCCCAAGGGCGTGCTGCACGTCGGCGACGTAACGAACGACGGGAAAGAACGTTCGTGGAAGATGTTCGTGCGGGACTACGGGCTGACCGGCAAGGAAGGAAAGCTGAAATACCCGGTCTACGAGACGTTCGGCAACCACGACGGCGGACCCAAGAGCGTGGTCCGCACGGCCATCCAGGAACGCAACCGCGGCCGCGTCGGATTGACCGCGCTTTCGGACAACGGACTGTTCTGCTCCTGGGACTGGGGCGGCATCCACTTCGTTTGCCTGGGCGTCTCGCCGGGAACGACCATCCGCCCCTACGATCCCGAGTACAGCATCGACTTCGCCAAGGCCGATCTGGCCAAGCGCGTCGGCCGCAGCGGCCGGCCGGTGATCCTGCTGCACCACTTCGGCTTCGACCGCGGCCACAGCCTCCGCTGGTGGTCGGAGGAGTGGCGGACCGCATATTACGACGTCATCAAGGACTACAACGTGGCGGGCATCATCCACGGCCACGCCCACGAGCCCTTGATCTATCAATGGAACGGCCTGGACATCTACCATCCGCCGCACTTCCGCCAGAAAGACCCCAAGCAGAACGACCCGGTCACGCACGGCTTCTTTGTGTTCCGCGTCCGCGGCGATACGCTGACCGTGGTTGAACGCAAACTGGACGACACCTGGGGCATGACTGCCCGCAAAGTCTTGAAACCGGCGGCCGCCGCCGCGGAGTGACTATGACCGGGCATCGGCTGACGCTGGTTGCGTGTACTGCGTGTTGGCTTGCGGCGGCGGGCGTCTTCGCAGCAGACGCCGGACCGGACGTGCAAATCACGATCGACGCCGCCCGCCCCGGCGCGGAAGTCAATCCGCACATGTACGGGATCTTCTTCGAGGAGATCAACCACGGGGGCGATGGCGGCCTGTATGCCGAACTGATCCGGAATCGCAGCTTCGAGGACGCCAACGTGCCCGAGGGGATGGAACTCCGCGACGGCTTCGCCGTAGTCGAGAAGTGCCGCGACCGCATTCCCTGGCAGGGCGCGAAGGAGCCGCTGCCGGGCTGGATTGCCGTGGCCCGCGGCGGCGGCCGGGCCGCGCTGCACCGCGATGCGACGAAGCCGCTCAAAGCCGCGCAGACGCACGGCCTGCGCATGGAGATCGAGCGGGCCGGCGACGGCGCGCTGGCCGGCGCGGCGAACACCGGTTACTGGGGCATCGCCACACAGCAGGGCGCGAAGTACGATTTGAGCCTTCACGTCCGTGCGGCCGACGGCTTCCGCGGCACACTGCGCGCGGCGTTGGAGGATGCCCGCGGCAACCCCGTATCGAGCACGGTTGCGTTCTCCAAGTTAGGAGCCGAGTGGCAGAAGCTTGAAGGCACGCTGCAGGCCGGCGCCACGCGGAGCGATGCCCGTTTGGCCCTCTACGCCGATGCGCCCGGCACGCTCTGGCTCGACGTTGTCTCCCTCTTCCCGCAAGAGACGTTCCTCCGCCGCAAGAACGGCCTCCGCCCCGACCTGGCGCAGATGCTCAAGGATCTCCAGCCGGGGTTCCTGCGGTTTCCCGGCGGCTGCATCACCGAGGGTCTGACGCTGGAACAGGGATTCCAGTGGAAGAAGACCGTCGGCGAAATCGCCGAGCGGCCGGGCGTGTGGAACAGCATGTGGGGCTACCGGCGGACCGACGGCCTGGGCTATCACGAGTATCTGCAACTGGCCGAAGACATCGGGGCCACGCCCATCTTCTGCCTCAATATGGGCATCGCCTGCACGATCCACAGCCGCGGCATCGAATGCCCGCCGGCCGACGTGCCGCGCTACTTGCAGGACGCCTTGGACGCCATCGCCTACGCCAACGACCCGTCGACGACCGCCTTCGGCGCGCTGCGGGCAAAGCACGGCCATGCGCAGCCCTTCGGCATGAAGTACGTGAACGTGGGCAACGAACTGAATTGCGCGACGTACACCGAGCGCTACTCGCTCTTCTATCGGGCCATCAAGGCCCAATTTCCTGCGGTGCAGACGATCGCCTACGGCGCGGTGGGCCGGCCCCGCGCGCCGGTCGAAATGAAAGACCTGCACGACTACCGCAACGAAGACTGGTTCCTCAAGAACGTGGACCGCTTCGACGCCTACGACCGCAGCGGGCCGAAGATCGCCTGCATGGAAATCGCCGCGCACGCCCGGCCGCACCACACGCTGTACAACGCCCTGTTGGAGGCGGCCTACATGCTCGGCCTGGAGCGCAACGCCGACGTGGTGCGGCTGGTCTCCTACGCGCCGCTGTTCCTGAACGTCAATCATCCCAACGCCTGGAAGCCCGACCTGATCCACTTCGACAACCGCCGCGCCTGCGGCACGCCGTCGTACTACGCGCAGCAACTGTTCATGCACCATCGGCCCGACGTGGTGCTGCCCGCGGCGATTGCCGGCCGTGATGCGGCGGGCGTGTACGTGATCGCCGGCAAGGACCGTACCGGCGGCGAAGTGATCGTCAAGCTCGTGAACCTGACCGGCCGCGAGCGGAGCGTGGAGGTGCTGCTGATAGGCGACGATGCCCGCGGAGCAAAAGGCGACGAGGCGCCGGTCAAAGAGATCGTGTTGACGTCCGGCGACAAGCTCGATACAAACACCCTGGAGCAGCCCACGAAAGTGGCGCCCGTCGGCCGGCAATTCCAGGCCCGCGGCGCGGCCGTCGCGCGGCAGGTGCCCCCTTACTCGTTAACCGTGTGGCGTTGGCCCATGCAGAAGGGAAATCCGTGAAAGCCCGTTTCTCAGTGCAGCTACTTTGCGTCCTGCTGCTTGCCGCCCTCGGCCGACAAGCTTGCGGCCAAGCGGATCTGGAGAATGCTCTCCAGCGGTCGCCAATTCAAGGCGGCCTGTGCGTGATTCTCGGCTCGGCCGACGCGGACCTTGCGGCCGGCGTGGCCCGCCGCGGTACGATGCTCGTGCATTGCCTGTCGTCCGACGCAGCGGCGGTCAATGCCGCCCGCCAGTCGCTGCTCAAGCAAGGGGTTTACGGCACGGTCGCGGTCGAGGCGCGGAAGGACGCCACGCTTCCCTATGCCGACAACCTCGTCTCGCTGCTGGTGGTCCTCGACGCGGGCGACGTGCCGCGTGCCGAACTGCTCCGCGTGTTGCGGCCCGACGGGCAACTGCTGCTGAAACAGGCCGCCGGCTTCCAAGCCGTCACCAAGCCCAAGATCGAAGGGACCGACGAATGGACCCACTGGCGGCACGGACCCGAGCGGAACGCCGCCTCGAACGACCGCCTGGTCGACGTGCCGCGCCGCATCCAGTGGCTCTTCACGAGCAAGGCCATCACCGAGCGGTCGCACTTGGTGCTGGCCAACGGCCGGGCGTTCGCCCAGGACCGCGAGTGGCTGATCGCGCGCGACGCCTTCAACGGCCTGCCCTTGTGGAAGACGGCCATCCAGCGGGGCAACGACTTCGACTGGGAATACTCGGTCAAGGTGGCGGCCCTGATCGTGGCCAAGGGCGAGCGCGTTTACGCCCGGACCAAAGACGACAAGCTGACCGCCTTCGACGCCGCCACCGGCAAACCGGTCATGACCTACACGCAGGCCGGCACGCCCTATCACATCCTGTTGGTCGACGACGGCCGCTCGAAGCTCGGCACGCTCGTGCTCGCGACCAAGGACGCGATGCAGGCGGTCGACGCCGAGAGCGGGAAACTGCTGTGGAGCCAACCGGCCGAGTGGCCGCACAATCCGATCGCCTGCAATTATGCCGTGTTCTACATCGAAGGCAACGACCGCCGCGGCGCGACCAGCGGCGACATCTCGGCCCGCGACCTCTCGACCGGCAAGCTCCTCTGGAAGAAGAACTACTACTGGGCGCGGCGGACCGAACTGGCATCGTTCGGCTACGACCGCATCGTCTACGAAATGCGGTCGCCGTTCAACTGGCGGGAGTTCTACGCACAGAACCCGAAGGAGAAGGAACAAGACAAGTACGCCTTGGTCGTGATCTCGGCGAAGACCGGCGAGGAACTCCGCAAGATGGACAAGATCGGCACCTCGGCGCGCCACGGCGAGTTCCGCACCGCCTTCTGGCACAAAGACTACCTCGTGGCCGAGGCGGTCACGCGCGAGGGGCTAAGCATCGTCAAGTACGCGCTCGACGACCTGACGAAGCCGGCCGTCACCTTCAAGGCGAACTACGTGGGCGACCGCGGCTTCGGCCACTGCTATCCGCCGGTGCTGACCGACCGCTACTACATCAACGGGCAATTGAACTTCACCGACCTGGAGAGCCGCAAGCAAGTCTCGAACCAGATCACGCGCGGGGCGTGCAACACGGCGCGTTCCGGCTACCTGCCGGCCAACGGCATGATCTACACGCTGCCCAAGCATTGCGTGTGCTTCCCGATGCTCGACGGCAGCGCGTGCCTGGCGCCGGCCGACGGCACGGCCCCGCCGGAGGGCAATCCGCTGGTCCGCGGGCCGGCCTGGCCCGCCGCGCCGGTCGAAGCCGACTACGCCCGCGACTGGCCCACCTTCCGCCACGACGAATACCGCAGCGGCGGAACGGCCATGACCGTGCCCGAGAAGCTCGACGTACTGTGGAGCACGCAAATCCCCGGCCCCGACTACGCCGGTCCGCTTACCTCCGAATGGCTGGAGAATCCCTACACCGCGGGCAACGTCACCGCGCCGGTGGTCGCCGAAGGGCTGGTCTACGCGGCCCAGAGTGACACGCACCGGCTCGTGGCGCTCGACGACAAGACGGGCAAGCCGAAGTGGCAGTTCGTGGCCGACGGCCGGATCGACCGTCCGCCGACGATCCACCGCGGTATGTGCCTCGTCGGCAGCCGCGACGGCTGGGTGTACAACCTTCGCGCGGCCGACGGCCAGTTGATCTGGAGACTCCGCGTGGCCCCCAACGACCGCCGTATCTCGAGCTACGGCCAACTCGAATCGCCATGGCCGGTGGCCGGCAGCGTGCTGATCTGCGACGGGCTGGCCTACGTCTCCGCCGGCGTACACCCGAACTCCGACGGCGGCGTCCGCGTCGTCTGCTTCAATCCCGAGTCGGGGAGCATCGTTTGGCAGAAGCGTTTCGACGACCTGGGCTTCGCCGGTCCCTGGCCCGAACCCTTCGAGCCCCGCGGCAAGCGGCCCGACAGCGATCCGTGGCGGACGATCCGGCCAATGGAGTACCGCTACTTCGATCTGCCCGTCCGCGACGGCGACAGCGTGGCCGTCTCCCGCTGCCTGTTCGACCTGAAGACTGGCAAGAGCGATCTGCAGAAGGCCACCGGCTTCTACCACGTCAAATCGAGCGGTGCCTACGTGCCCCGCACGTCCTGGCGCTACAACGACGCGCGGCCCTACACGCCGCTGGCCGTCTGCCAGGGCTCTTCGGTCTTCACGACTATTCCCAACGAGGGCAAGCTGTTCCGCACGGATTTCGACAAGACCGCGGCCTTCCAGCCGCAATGGGTGCAGGTCTCCGAAACGGAAGGCAAGGCGGGCTGGGTCTACTCGACCGGCAAGATCTTCAAGACCGGCACGAAGTGGGCCGTCGAAGGCCCCGATACCGTGCGGGCCATGAGCCGCGCGATGTTAGTGGCGGGCGATAACCTCTTCATCGCCACGCCCCGCAATACGCTGCAAGTCTACAAGACGGCCGACGGCGCCAAAGCCGCCGAAATCAAGACCGAACCGCTCGCTTGGGACGGCCTGGCCGCCGCACGGGGAAAGCTGTATCTTACTACACGCGACGGAAAGGTCGTCTGCATGGGAGCGAAGTCGCGATGAAGCAGCAAATGCGGTTCATCGAGCCGGCGCGCGTCGCCGTTCTGGCGGTGATCGCAGCGGCTTGTACCTGTCCGGCGCGCGCGGAAGTGGCGGTCGAGCAAGCCCGCGAGCGGGAGTACCGGGAAATGGAGGGCCAGATCCAGCGCTGCAAGGGCGCGGCCGAAGCGTGGCGCCATCGACTGGCGTCCGAAGCCCTCGACCGGCAGGCGTTGATTCTGCCCGGCGACCGGGATCCGCTGGACGTCGTCCTGCGGCGGACGGCTGCGCTGGTGGACTACTTCGGGCAACGCGGTTGGCTTTCGGCCGGGCAGCGCGGGGCGTTTGTCGCGGAGTTGGACGACCTGCGTTCGGCCGCGAAGACGGCTACAGCCGAAGACGCCCGCCGGAAGCTCTTCCAGCAAGCGTGCGCGTTGCGCCGCCGCATCGCCTTGGCCAATCCGCTCCTGGATTTCGACGCCGTCGTCTGCATGCTCGAGCAGCCCGGCGAGCAGCGGATCATCGAACAGGCGCGGGCCGCATGGCGGGGGCACAGCGCCGGCGGCGGTCCGATCGTCATCCGCAACTTCAAGGCCCAGCCCGAGGCCGCCGGACTGCTCGACGGCATCGAAGTGGCCGCCGGCGCTTGGCGGGGGCGCCCGCTGAAGGGCAAGTTCTCGGGCCTCGAACTCGACTACGACGCGCGGCGGATTCTGTTCGCCGCGACCACCGACGTCGAGTTGTGGCGCATCTTCGCATTCGATCTGGCGGCCCGCCGGCTGGTCCAGCTTACCGACGGGCCCTTCGACGATTTCGATCCTTGCGCGTTGCCGTCGGGGCGGATCGCCTTCACCTCGACGCGCCGCGGCGGGGTCGGCCGCTGTGTGCTCACGCCCCAGTCGCTCACCTACACGCTCTATTCAATGGAGCCCGACGGCACGGACATCGTTCCGCTGAGCTTCCACGAGACGAACGAGTGGCAGCCCAGCGTCAACCACGAAGGCAAGCTGGTGTACACGCGCTGGGACTACGTGGACCGGCATTGGGGCACGGCGCATCATTTTTGGGAATGTTATCCGGACGGTCGCGACCCGCGGAGTTTCCACGGCAACTACCCGCTGCCGTGGTCCGCGATGCGCGCCGACACCCAGCCGGCCGAGTACGGCAAACCGGGCTTTCCGTACGGGCGCACGTTGCGGCCGGACGTGGAAATCGGCTTTCGTGCGGTGCCCGGTTCGGCCAAGTACGCGGCCGCGGCCGTGGGCCACCACGAGGGTTTCTCGGGCAGCCTGGTGCTGGTCGATCCGCGCGTGCCCGACGACGGCCGCATGGCGCAAGTCAAACGCATCACGCCCGAGTACCTGTTTCCCGAGGTCGAATCACCCGCGGCGCACGCGTACGGCACGCCCTGGCCGCTCAGTGAGGACTTCTACCTGTGCAGCTTCTACACGGGACTCTACCTCCTCGACCGCTTCGGCAACCGCGAGGTGCTCTACGATCCTGGCGATCCGGCATATCGGGTGCGCGATCCCTTTCCGTTCCGCGCGCGCGAGAAGCCGCCGGCGCTGCCCGTCAAGACGTGGCAGGGCCGGCGCGATAACCTGCCCGATCACCGCCGCGCGGTCCTGTCCGTGCTGAACGTCTACGATTCCGATGCCATGGGCCGCCTGCCCGAGGGAACGAAGATCAAGTGGATGCGGATCGTCCAAGTGATCCCCCAACTGTTCGACCGGGAGTTCAGCCTGGAGACCGTCCGGCAGATCGGCTTTGCCACCGATTCACCCGGCCGCATGTCGTTGGGGATCGTGCCGGTCGAGGCGGACGGCAGCGTGCATTGCGAAGCGCCCGTGGGCAAGGCGATCTACTTCCAACTCCTCGACGAGCAAGGCATGGCCGTGCATTCGATGCGTTCGGCCACGTACGTCCATCCGGGCGAGCATCTGGTCTGCCAGGGATGCCACGAGGACAAATGGTCGGCGCCACCGCGGCCTTCGCCCGCACCACTGGCGATCCGGCGACCGCCGTCGAAGATCGAGCCGGCGGTCACCGGCGGCGCCTTGCCGTTCAACTTCATCGAACTGGTGAAACGGCCGGTGTTCGACGCCAAGTGCGTACCGTGCCACGCCGAGCATCCCCCTGCCCCCGACATGTCGTACCAATCGCTGGCGCGGGACGACCTGGCGTTCAGTTATCCGGGCGAGCACAGTTCGCTGCGGTTCCTGGGGGTCGGCGGCTCGCGAACCACGCCCGGCCGGTTCGGCGCGAAAGCCTCCGGGATCATGAAATCGCTGGCCACGAAAGAGTATCACAAGGACGTCCAACTCTCGAAAGACGAATTGCGCCGGCTGACGCTGTGGCTCGACTTGAACTCGAACGAGATCGGTTGGATCGGCAACGACCGGAGCCAAATCGCCGCGCAGAAGCGCGGCGTGCCCGTCTGGCCGCCCATCGACATGGACCCCGACAACCCGACGGGCGTGGAAATCGACCGCGGGAGCGAACACCGTTGAAATCCATGGGCGATCCTACTTGATCCGCCACTCGTACACGCCCGCGCAGTGCCCCTTCTGGCACTGCACCTCGAGCCGCATGGCCGTGGTCCTCACGGACTGGAACGTGACGACGTTGAACTTGTCGACCTCGACACCGTAGGCACTGGCTTTCTCGACTTCCTTCCATTGGTCGCCGTCCTTGTAGAGCAACCGCCACGATTCGGGCACGCGGCAATCGGCCTTCACCGGCGATTCGTCGAACCAGTAGACTTCGCAGGAGGAGACGGTCTTCTCCTGGTCGAGATTCTGCTGCACCCACTGCTTCTTGCCCTTCTCCGACCAGCCCCACCACGTGAAGCGGGGCGTGCTGCGGTCGTACGAACTGCTGGGCACTTTGCCGTCGTTGATCGCCGAAATGGGATCGACGTTGCCGCCGCGCTCGAACGAGGCCATCGGCGGCGGGGGCGGCGTCCAGGCGTGCGCGTCGCCGTCCGCGCCGATCACCGGGAAGGCCGACAGCCGCAGGCGGGCCGCGCCCATCGGTACCAGCGCAACCGTCTCGACCGGCTCGTCCGACGTGACCGGGCTCGGCTGCAACAAGCCCACCAGTCCCAGGTGGTCCTCGGTCCAAGTGGGAATCTTCTTCGCCTTCGCGCGCAGTTCCACCGGCGCGGTGTCGAGCGCGAACGGCTGATTCGACGCCGGCCACGGCTTGCGCACGACCTCGAACGAGCGACTTGGATCGGCCGAATCCAGCACCAAGCCGTAGTTCCAGGGCGTGGTCGGATGAATCTCCCAGGCCGGCCACTTGTCGGTCCCGCCCGAACGCTCGTACCGCTCGCCGATCTTCAGCGAGAACGTCACCGGCCCGAGGTTTACCGAGACGCTGTTGCGGTTCTTCGTCCAGGTGTGGACCGTCGGCGTCATGGGGAGCGTGAGCACGAGTAGATCGCCGTCGGCCCAGGGACGGTCGATGATCAGATACGAGCCGGGCTTGGCCGGCACGTCGAGCGCTGCGCCGTTGAGCTTCACCTGCAGCTTCGCGCACCAGCCGGGCACGCGGAGATAGAGCGGGAACCGCACGGCCTTCGGTGTCTTGATCCGCAGCGATACCGTGCCGTCGAACGGATACTGCGTCTCTTCGCTGATGGTCACTTCCGTGCCGTCGCCCACCTTCGCCCGCACCTCGCAGGCCGCATAGAACACGGCCGCCAGCCCGTTGCCGGCGGTCGCCTGCCAGAGGTGCTCGGCGTAGGTCGGCCAGCCCATGCCCACGTTGTGCTGGCAGCAGCGGTGGTCGTGTGGGTTCATCACCTGCATGGGGCCGCCGTTGGCCAGTCCGGGCTGCTTGCTCCGCTTGTCGGAGTTGACCTGGTTCGGCGAGGTCAGGTAGCGGAGGGCCTTCAGGTCGGCGGTCATCGTGGCGGGGAGCGAGTTGATGGCCGCGTTCTCGCAGCGGTCGGCCCAGCGCGGATCGCCGGTGATGCCCAGCAGCATGATCTCCGATCGCATCATCTCGACCACGCCGCAGGCCTCGATGGCCTGCCGCGGATCGCCGTAGCCGGGCCGGGCGAACTCGTCGCCGCCGAACATCCCGCCGGGTACCTGGCCGTACAGGCCCACGATGCTCTCCCAGTTGCGGATGCTGGCCTCCAGGTATTTCGGATCGTGCGACTGCTGGTAGAAGAGGGCCGGCTTGCGGAAGCCCTGCGAAAAATCGACGTTGTGCCCGCCGGTAGCCAGGTTCATCCAACTCGAGCCGCAGCGTTGCAACTTCTCGCCCAGTTCCAGCAGCCACTTGTCGCCGGTGCGGTTGTAGAGCCAATAGACGCTGGCCAGGTTGTCGCCGCCGCGGGGCACTTGCCAACCGCCGGCAAAGAACTGCTTGTCGGGAATCGTCAGTTGCCAGCGGAAGTACTTGCGCATCAGTTCAATCACGCGCTTGTCGCCGGTGGCCTCGTAGTGCGATTGCAGGGCGGCCAGCATCGACATGTTAGGCATCAGGTCGGGTCCGCCGGGCTTCCCTTCGTGGCGGTTCGACTGCGTGCCGAAGTAGCCGTCGTCGCGCTGGCTGGCGAACATGGTTTCGATAAACGGTTGCGACTCGGCGATGATCCGCTTGTCGCCGAGCACATAGCCCAGGGCGCAGAAGCCGCGGAACCAGTAGGGCACTTCTTCCCAGCCGCTGTGGCCTTTGCCCTCGGGGTTGAGCCAGGCGTTGCCCTGCTTGCGGCAGAAGTTGCTGATTTCGGCGAGCTGCCCGGTATAGCCGTCGGCTTCGAGTTCCAGTTGCTTACGGAGCCAGCCGGCCGGCTTGACTGCGCCTGTAGGCAGCTTGACCAGCGGGCTGGGCAGCAGCGGGGTACGATTGCCGGCGTAGAAGGCGTTGGCCGGCTCCAACCGCGGCCGTTCGACGGCCGTCACCTGTGGTTCGGCCGCGGCGGCCAACGGAACATACAATACGGCGGTCAGGGCGACGAGCGTCAAGAAGGTTGCATTACGCGGCATGGTGCGGATTCCTGGGTGGTTGCGGCGGGAAGGTAGGACGCAGTTTCACTGCGTCCACCAACGCAGGACGCATTCGCACTGCGTTCACTGAGGCAGGACGCCCGATAGACGCAGTGGAACTGCGTCCTACGGACGCGGGCGGTACGTCTTCCAAAGTTGTAGACCACCACGCGGCCCGCCGCAATGAGGAAATGCGCAGTTTTCTGCCGAACTTGCGCAAGCCTTCCGGGTAGCGCCGCATTGCTTACCACGTAGGACGGCGCATTGCTCCGTCCCACAAAAGATGTAGCAGTCCTCTGTCCTAACGGATAGGCCGTCCTACTACGGTAGGAACGGCCTGGAAAGGCCGTCTTGCGGGCGTGACGGCAGCCCGTACCCGACAACTTGCTCATGTCCAGGCTGCCCGTGATTTTCGGCTGTGGAATGGCTTTCCATTCCTCGGCTGCCGCCGCCGCTTGCACCGCCCATGCCGCGCACGCCAACGCCGTTACCAGATTCACGATTCGCGTCATGTTGTCTCTCGCGATCGTCTGTTTCGGGTCCGATGTAACTCTTCCCCCGGCACGTGCTGAATTCGGTATTCCAGTTCCTTGCCGCGGTCCTTGCGGGGCGTAAGACCGAAGCGGCGGCGGTAGTCGCGCGAGAGATCCTGCACGCGCGAATAACCCACGTCCAGGGCGATTTCCGTCACCGATTTCTGCGAATAGCGGACCAGGCCGCGGGCGAAACTCAGGCGGAGTTCCTTAATGCGCCGCATGGGCGGCATCCCGGTGGCCAGTTCGCAGGCCCGGCCGATCGAACGCACGCTCCGCCCGCAAACCTGCTGCAACCACTCCATGTCGATCGGCTGGCTGAGATCCTCGCGGGCTTTGCCTTCGAGTTCCCACCAGAGTTGCGACGGACGGTCGCTGCGGTGCTGCTGGATCTCGGACGGCAGGACTTCGACGATGAGTTCCTGGAGCAGCGAGAAGGAACGCAGGTGGCGCGTCAAGGATGGCCCCTTTACCCGCCACGCGGTGAGCAGCCGCTCGAAGCAGTTGAACGCCCGCCGACCCGCGGGCCACATTCGTTTCTCGTAAGGCGGCGGTGGCAACCGCGCGGCCACGAAGTTGACTGTATAGAAACTCCACGGCGCACGCAGAATCCGGCCCGACACCGCTTCGCATTCGTGATACCACACGGCCACGCCCGGCCGCAGCCGTTGCAACCGGCCGCTAACCGTCTGCTCGACCTCGCCTTCGACGACCAGATGGAGAAGGTGGCCGGGCGTGCTCAACGACTCGAAGGGACCGGGCGCCGGCCGCGTGACGCGGTCGACCAAGACGATGGCCTGCACCACAGGCCCCTCTATAGAGTCATGCTCTATATGGCTCACTGGGTACGTCCTCCAAGTTCCGCCCCGGGCCGCCGGCCTTCTTCGCCCCCGCCCGGCATGGCAAAGCCAGCGCGGAACACTCCCATCATACCTTGCAGCATCCGGCGTTTGCTACGTCCTTGGCAAGAATTGCGACATTTATGACCCAACTTGCGACGTGGATTTCGGCCCCGGGACTATAATGGACCCGTCCCCATTGCCTCGATCCGCATGCAGATCCGCCGGAACACGGACTGAAGCGTCGGGCACCGAACCCCACCGGGAGGTTGTTATGATGGCACTTCGCTCCAAGCCGAATCGAAACGGATTGCGTCGGGTACGTCTTGCGGCCGCCGCTCTCGCGGTCGCTGCTGTATCGTTGCTGACTGCCGGCAATGTCCAGGCCGTCGTCTATATCTATAACAACACGACCACCGGTACGACCCAGTGGAGCGCGGGCACGAACTGGAGTGCGGTTCCCGTCAGCGCCACGGACACCACGCTGACCTTCGGCAACGGCGCTTCGCTGGTCGCCAGTGCCGCGATTACCGCCAATGACGACATCGCGGGCAATTTCCTGCTTAACGTCCTCAACTTCACCTATGCCGGCCCCGCCTCCGGCACCGCACCGACGGTGACGCTGACCGGCAATCCCCTGGAGTTTGTCAGCAACGGCGCCACCACGCCGACCATGGTGATCAACTCGACGAGTGCCGTAAAGCCAACGCTGACGATCAGCAACAGCATTGTGCTGACCAACAACCTGGAGGTCAACGCGACGACTGCCGGCACTCTCGGCGGCCTTATCAGCGGCGGCGGAAGCCTGACCAAGACCGGGGCCGGCACGCTGAACCTGGGCGCAGTCGCGAACACGTCGTTTACGGGCGGATTGGTCATCAAGCAGGGACTCGTAATCGGCGGCAACAACGCTAATACGTTTGGCGCGGACAGCAATGCAATCACTCTCGGCGACAGCACCCTCGGTGCCAACGCCGTCCTTGCGTTGGCCAACAACGCCGTCAATGCAAAGCAAGCAATTACCGTGGCCTCCGGGGCAGGCACGCGCACGATCCAAAACCAGAGCACAAGCGGCACGGCAACCTTCAGCGGCGCAATAACCCTGAGCCACGAAGTCATTTTCGGCGCCACCGGTGTCGGCACTCTGGCCGTCTCTGGCGGCGTCACGGGGACGGGGAACATCACGGTAAACGCCGGAGGGGCGGGGGGCGTTACGTTGCAGACAGGTGCAGTCGACCCCGTTGGTACGATCACCAATTCGGGAGCGGGCGCCGGCGCCGCCACCATCAGCGCGGATATCGGTTCGAACGTTACGACCGTCACGCAGAACAGCGCCACGTCCAGCCTCACCCTTTCGGGGACCAACAGCTACACCGGCACGACGACCGTTAGCGCCGGCACGTTGCTGGTCAAGAAGGCGGCCTCGCTCCCTAACTACACGACCCAGGCTGTTTCGGTCAACGGCACCTCCACTTTGGTCGTTAACGCCGGCGCCGGATCGCCGACGGAATGGTCGGACACGGAAATCGCCAACTTTCTCGGCGCCGCAAACGCGACCTTCGCTTCCGGAACGACTTTCGGCATCGATACCAGCGGCGGCAATTTCACCTACGGCAACGGCCTCACCAAGACCGGCGTGGGGTTGGTAAAGTCCGGCGCCAATACGTTGACGCTGTCTGCCGCAAACACTTACACGGGCAACACGACGATCAGCGGCGGCACGCTGCAACTCAGCGGCTCGGGTACCCTCGGCGGCACCGGCGGCGTAACCACTGCCGCCTTGACGATGACGGGCGGCACGCTCGATCTCAACAACGTTTCGACCGACATTCAGGTCGGCGGCCTCGCGACTGGAACCAGCGCGAGCGCCATCACCAATATCGCAAACGCCCAAAAGCTAATCGTGAGCGGCACGACGGCTACGGGCATCCTGGCGAACACCACCGTCACCGGCGCCGGCACCCTTCAGAACAACACGTCGACGGTCGCCTTCAACGTGGGAACCACCGCTGCGGCAACTCTTGATATGTCGGGACTGGGCACGTTCACGGCGAACGTCTCGGGCTTTAATGTGGGGGGAACTGGCACCACCGGCATCGTCGGCACCGTGAAACTCGCGCCAACCAGCACGATCACGTCAAGCGGGCTCCTCAGTATCGGGCCAAACGGCACCACTGCGACCGGGCAAGGCAACTTGAGGCTTGGCACCGGCCTCACCACCCTGTATGTCGGCGATGGCACCTTGTCCAAGTCTATTCTGGTCGAACGTGGGAGAGGAAACACCAGTACGATGAGTTACCTCACCCAGAACGTTGGTTCGTCGGTGACCATCCGGGGATCCACTGGCGGAGCCAGCAAAGCGTCGATGTTGGTCGGAAACTATGCCTCCAATTCCACCAGCAATGGTGTGACCGGGACCGTCGATTTCACCGGCGGCACGGTGGATGCGAAGTTCAGCACGGTCTACCTCGGCTACCGTGCCACGGGTGATACATCCGGAAACGCCACTGGCAATGTGACAGGAAACTTGACCATCGATGGCGCCGCAAGCGTAGTGACCGCCGACTTGATCGCACTCGGCAGGTACGATAGGAATGACTCCCCCACGGCGGATCTCAATCTGACCGGCAATCTATACATCAAGGAGGGGAACGTTACAGCAGGTACGTTGCGCATCGCCGACAAGGGAACTTTTGGCCAGACCGGCAACGCGTACAACAAGGCTATCGGCTTAGTAAGCATCTCGGGCGGGTCCACCACCGTAAACACCGCATTTGTCCTTGGTGACCACACCATCTACGGCACGAGCGCCTCCCAGGTAAGTGGCACGCTGAACATCACGGGCGGCTTGGTAACCTCGAATGTGGCTATCACCACCGGCTCCCCAACGGCCACCAAACCGGCGAAAACGACGCTCACGCTCAACGGCGGCACGCTCGATATGAAGGGTTTTGCCATCGGCACGGCCACGAACATCGTGGGCGATGTCGCCAGCGGTGGCGCTCTCAATTGGCAATCCGGCACGCTCAAGAATGTCGGCAGCATCAACGGCACCGCCGGCCTAACCAAGACCACCACCGGGACGCTGGTCCTGGCGGGCACGAACAACTACACCGGCAATACCACCGTCAGCGGCGGAACGCTCAATCTCGACTTCTCCGCCAGCGATTCGCCCGCGGCCAACATCGCCAACAACGCGGCCAACAGCTCGGCCCTCGTGCTCGGCGGAACGACGCTGCGCCTGACGGGCAAGGCCAGCACCGCCAACACCCAGAGGTTCAACGGGACGACGATCAACCTCGGGCTTGGGGCGTCGGCGATTGTGCTTAACGCCAACCCGACCGCCAATCCGCTCTTCCTGAACCTTGGCGGCATCACGCGCAACGCCGGCGGCACAGTCGATTTCACCTTGCCTACCGGCGCCCAAAGCGGCACCAACGGCATTGCCACCTTGACGCCCGATAGCAGTGGCATCCTCGGCGGATGGGCCACCGTCAACGCCGCCGACTGGGCGCACAACGACGGCACGAATATCGTCGCCTGCGCCAACTACACGGACGACACCTGGGCCGCCGGAAACAACACCAACGTCACCGGAAGCAGCGCGCCCACCAGCGGTTCGACCACCAACACCCTGCGATTCAACCATGCGGGCGCCGACACCGTGACGTTGGATGGCGTCAATACGATCGCCGCCGGCGGCATCTTGGTGACCGGAAACGTCGGCAACAACCTCTCGACCATTACCGGCGGCACCGTCAAGGGCGCGGCCAGCGATTACCTGATGGTCTTCCAGAACAACACGTCGAACGGGCTCCGGATCGAGTCGGTCATCGACGACAACACGGCCGCTACCGGACTGATCAAGAACGGCGCCGGCGTGCTTACGCTCGCTGCCGCCAACCTTTACACCGGCGGCACGCTGATCAACGCCGGCACGCTGGAGGCCGACAATGCGGCGGCCCTGAACGCGACCACCGGCAACATCACCTTTGGCGGCGGCACCCTGCGGTACACGGCCAACAGCAGCGGTACGGATTGGGCCGCCCGCTTCAAAAGCACCGCGAGCGGCGGAATCCGCCTGGACACCAACGGCCAGAACGTCACCCTGTCGGGCAACATCGACAGCACGAACACGATGGGGTTGGCCAAGAGCGGCGCGGGCAAGCTCACCCTCGCCGGCACGAACGCCTACACGGGCGGTTCGAGCGTCAGTGCGGGCACGCTGCAATTCGCCCTACCCGCCGCGTTGCCCGCCGGCGCCGTCTCGGCCACCGGCACGGGTACGCTGGCCCTGAACGTGGGCGGCTCGAGCGACTTCAGCCTGGCGCAGATGACCACGTTCTTGTCCACGGCCAGTTTCGCGTCGGGGACGTCGTTCCTGATCGACATGAGCAACAACGTCACCACCCCGCAGACCTATGCCGGCGTCATCAGCGGTCCACAAGGAGTCGTGGTCGCCAACCTCGGCGCCAATGTCCTGGCCCTCAACGCTGCCAACACGTTCACCGGGGGATTCACCCTCGTAGCGGGAACCGTGCAAGGCAACGATGCGAACTCGTTCGGCGCAAACAGCGGGACGATCTACCTTGGCGATACGGCGGCAAGCTCCGCAGGTGTTACACTCCAAACATCCAGGTCGGTAACAGTCTCAAATAACATCACCCTGAACCCCGGCACGACGGGGACGATTGAAATCGGAGGTTCTGACGCTAACTACACCTGCATCTACTCGGGCAATATCGCCATGAACAATAATCTCTATTTCAATGGGCGCAAGGCCGGCTCCAAGCTCTCCGGCGGCACGATCACTGTCGGCGGTGTCGGCTCCACGCCTCTCACGCTCACTTGCAGCAAATATGGCGTTCTAGACGATCCCATCGTGCTGGCCAACCGCGATCTAATCTTTAATGCCCCCGACGGCATCACCTCTGCCACATCAGGCACTGTGACCGGAACCGGCAACTTCACCGTGAACTACATTGGCAATTCCGGCAGTAGCTTTACTTTTAACGCGATAGTGAACAACGTCGGTACGATTTCCAATACCAGCCCCACCAGCGTCAGCGGCAACCAGCCGATCACGTTCAGCGGCGGCATCGGCTCGAACGTGACGGGCATCATTCAGAACAGCATCAAGAGTCCCACCATTGTCAGCGGTCTCCTGAATGTGGCCTCGGGCGGCACCACGTTGACCAACACGTCGGGCACCAAGGCCCTCACCATCTCCGGCGGCGTGGCCGGCACCGGGAACTTGATCCTCAACAACAATAGCGCCACCGACGGCGGTATCACGCTTACGACGGCGAACGTCACCAACGCGGGCACGATCACCAACTCCGGCACGGGCACGGGCGCCGTCAGCATCGATGCGGTCATCGGCAGCAGTGTCACCGGCGTCGTCCAGAACAGCGGCACCTCGCAACTCACTCTCAACGCTGCGAACACCTACGCTGGCCCGACGACGATCTCCGCCGGCACGCTCAAACTGGGCGCCGCCGGCTCGATCGCCGCCAGCCCGACGATCAGCGTTGCCGCCGGCGGCGTGTTCGACGTGAGCAGCGTGACCGGTGGCTTCCAACTCGCCAGCGGCCAAACGCTCAAGGGCGGCGGCGCCGTCAACGGCGCAGTCACCGTCGCCAGCGGCAGCACCCTGCAGCCCGGCAGCAGCCCGGGCACGCTCTCGACCGCGGGCGAGGCTTGGAGCAACGGCGGCAATTACAACTGGATGATCTACAACGCCACGGGCACCGCCGGCGCCGGCTACAGCCAACTGGCCATCACCGGCACGCTGAACCTCGCGTCCCTCACGGCCAACGGCTTCAACCTCAACCTCTGGTCGCTTTCCGGCATCGGCCCGGACGTCAACGGCAACGCCCTGAACTTCAACAACGCCAGCCCCGCCGCGTGGACTATCGCCACAACGACCGCCGGCATCACCGGTTTCAATGCGGACAACTTCAGCATCCACACCACTGCCAACAACGGCACCGGCGGCTTCAGCAACGCCCTGGCCGGCGGCAGCTTCGGCCTCTCCGTCACGGGCAACAACCTGCTGTTGAACTTCACGCCCGGCAGCTCGGCGCACCTGTCCACGTGGACGGGCTCGGCCGGCGGCAGTTGGGGCGACTCTCTGAAATGGGACAACGACGTGCCGAACGCCGTGGGCGACACGGCTACCTTCTACAATAGCATCGCCGAATCCGTCGATCCGGCCGTCGTGCTTCTGAAGGCTAACCGGACCGTGAGCGAACTCAGTTTCACGAGCACCGGTAACCGCAAGTACCAGATCGCCAACGACACGGCCGAGATCTTCTCGCTGACGCTGGCCAAGACCAGCGGCGCCGCGAGCATCGCGGCCAGCGGCACGAACGCCCACGTGATTGACGTCCCCGTCGTTGCATCGAGCGACCTGACCGTGACGCAGAGCGACACCGCTTCGTTGACGTTGGGCGACGTTACCACCGCGGCGGGAACGACGATGACCGTCACCACCCAGAGCACGGGCACGCTGACGGTCGGCGCGATCAGCGGCAGCGGTTCAACGTCGGTCGCGGGCAACAGCCATCTCTCGGCCAGTTCGATCGTGCAGAACACGCTTACGATCGGCGCGGGCGGCAGCGTGACGATCCGCGAGACGACTGCCGGCGGCGCCGGCGCCAGCCCGGTGCCCGAGCCGGGCACGTGGGCGCTGCTTTGTGCCGGCGCGGCCTGCCTGCTGGCCTTCGCCCGACGGCGGAGGACGGCAGGCTAACAGACCTCGATGCGTTTCGTAGGATGGAGCATTGCTCCGTCCCGGAGAAGGCGTAGGATGGAGCATTGCTCCGTCCCGTAAAGCCGGAGCAATGTTTCGCCCCAAGAAGGACGGAGCGGTGCTCCATCCTACGGGAAAGCACGCCGTCGGCATTATTCCCCGCCTCAGTTCCCCACCCCACTCGCCCAAGAAACCAGGAATCCCAATCCGATGAGTAAGACTCCGCGCGCCGCCCGCAGAGCCGGCTTTCGACCGGCGCACGTCCGGGGACGACTTGAAAAGTCGTCCTACCTGTTTGCCGCGGCCCTGTTGTGCCTCGCGGCCGTGACGGCAAGTGCGGCCGAAGCCGTCAAGGATAGTGCGTTGCCGTTGGTGCCTTGGCCCAAGAGCCTTGGGAGCGCGGGCGTCCCGCCCGCAACAGGCGGCCGGGACGGCCGCGCTCCGGCCGATGGGACTTTGGTTCTCGGCAGCGCTTCGCGGATCGTGTACCAAGAGGCGGCTTTGGCGCCGTTGGCCGAGGTGCTCCGCGGCGAAATCCGCATGAGCACGGCTGTCGACCTGAAGACGGCCCGCGGCACGGCCGGCGCCGGCGACATCGAGTTGACCCGCGATCCGCAACTGCAAGGCGAGGCCTACGCACTGGCGGTCAGCGACCGCGCCGTGGTCCGCGGGGGCAACTATCGCGCCGTGGCCTGGGGTACCGTGACGCTGCTCCAGGCGCTGGCCCCAGCCGGCGGCGGCAAGCTGCGTCTGCCCAAGATGACCGTCGCTGACGCGCCCGCGTCGGCCTATCGCGGGGTACTGATCGACGTGGCCCGGCAATGGCATCCGGTCGAGACCATGCGGCCGCTGGTGGACCTATGCCGGCTGTACAAGATCAACTACATGCAACTGCACTTGAACGATCAGCAGTCCACGGTGTTCCCATTCAAAGCCTTTCCGGAATTGGCGTCTGCGACGAAGGGGCAGCGGCGCACGTGGACACGCGAGGAAGTCCTCGCCCTGGTGAAATACGCCGACGACCGCGGCGTGACGCTGGTGCCGGAGATCGAAGGGCCGGGCCACCACGCGGGCAACCTCCGCAGCCTGTGGGGCCGCAAGGGCTCGTCCTGCCTCGACATGGGCAACGAGAAGACCTACGAGGGCCTGGAGACCGTGGTCCGCGAGTTGTGCGAGGTCTTCGCCTCGTCCCCCTACATCCACATCGGCGCCGACGAGTGTTCGCTGGGCGGCATCGGCGAGTCGGAGGAAGAGAAGGCCTTCATGGCCCAGCACGGCCTCCAGGGCCGCGGCGGACTGTACAATTACTACATCGTGCGCATGAACGAGATCATCAAGAAGCACGGCAAGCAGACGATCTGCTGGGAAGGCTTTCACGGTGACGGGGGTGGCGGGGCCAAAATCCCCAAGGACGTTCTGGTGATGCCCTTCGAGTCGACGTACAATCCGGCCGATAGACTCACGAAGCTGGGCTACACGGTAATCAACACGGCCTGGAAGCCGCTGTACGTGGTGAACAACAAGAAGTGGCCGGCCCAGTACATCTACGAGAACTGGAACGTGCGGCTGTGGGAGCACCATGTCAACACGAAGTGCCACATTCAACTCCCGCCCACGGCCCCGGTGCTCGGCGCCCAGATGTGCGCCTGGGAGCAGCCGGCCGACCGCGAATTGCCTAGCCTGCGCGTGCGGCTGCACGCGATGAGCGAGCGGATTTGGAACCCGGTGGCCGGCAAGACCTACGCCGACTTCGCCGCCCGGGCCGCCAAGAGCGACCAGTTGCTGGACCGCGTGTTGGGCTTCGTCGCCGTCGAGACCGAAGGGCTTTCGGGCAAGCAATACCGGGGCTTCGCGTACTTCTGGGATCCGATCACCGTGCGGCTCTCGGCCGTGCCCGTCGGTACGATCCACTACACCATCGACGGCAAGGAGCCGACGCCGCAGTCGCCCAAGTACACCGCCCCGATCCGCTTGAGCAAGAGCGACACTCACTCGGAGAAGTTGTTCTACGACCGGCGCAAGGGACGTTTCGAGGCCACGGGCGACGTGCTGCGCGTGAAGGCCCGCATGTTCGACGCCGCGGGCCGGCCGGTCGGCGACGTGGTCACGCTGCGGCAGTATTGGCATCAAGACCCGGCCGAACAGAAGGCCGAAGAGGACGAGGAGTGAGCGCTTCAATGTACTCCTCACGCTCCGCGTGAGGGCGGTCCATCACGCGGAGCGTGATGAGTACGAAAATGCGGAAGTTGTTCGTTAAAGGACCAATCGTGAAGCTTGCATACCATTCCTGTCTCTGGTCGCTGGCGGCCGTCGCTCTGTTGGCCGTGCCGGCCCATGCGGCGGCTGCCGCGCCGATCGCCACGACCAATTACGCCGGGGGCGAGACGATCCGCTATCCGGTCCCTATGATCCGCGGCACGCTGGCCGATAAGACACTGACCGCGGTCGAAGTCGTCAACGAGACGTCCCGCCGCGGAACGGCGCGCATGCAATGTCAGGCCCACAACGGGCAGTTCAAGGCGATCACCGAACTGGTGCCGGGCAAAAACCGCATCGTGCTCAAGGCCGGCAAGAACCAGGTGGCCCTGGAACTGACCTACACGCCGCAGACGAATCCGTACATCGTGCGCATCGTCTATGCGACCGACAAGACCGGCGACACGACTTACCAAACCCCGCTGAAGGACGACGCCCAAGACTACGCTGGCAAACTCGGCACGATGATGCTCCTCATGCAAACGTTCACTGCCGAACGCATGAACGACATGGGCCTGGGCCGGCGGACGTTCAACCTGGAGTTCGACGCGGACGGCAAGGTGAAGGTCCACTTGCTCCGCTGCGACAAGACCGCCGATGAAATCTACTCGATGGGCGGCGGACGCGCGGCCCTCTACGCCTACCTCAACAAGCAACTCGACCGGCAACTCCCGCACCCCACGGCCAAGAACGTGATCCTGCCGGCCTTCTCGCGGTTCGTGCCGGAAACGAAGCGGAATGTCGCCTATACGGCGTTGGGCGGCGGCAACCTGGCGCTGTTCGGCGGCTCGAACATGTACTGCTATCCGCGGAACCTGGCCGACGTGCAGCGGGCTTTCCTCGACGCCACGCGGATCGACACGGCGAACTTCTCCAGCGATTCGGTCGGCCGCCACACGTTCTGGGCGTGCGCGTCCACGAGCATCGGCGCCACGCTGCACGAACTGGGACATACGCTGGATCTGCCGCACTGCCGCAGCGGCTGGGGAATCATGCTGCGGGGCGGGGATTTCTTCAACCGCTTTTGGGTGCTGACCGAACCGTCGCCGCGCAGCGGGCAGCCGCCGCAGGAGGTCAACGAAACGCGCAACGCCCAGTGGACGCTGGAGAGCGCCGCCTTCCTGCGCGCGACGCGGTGGCTGGCCCTCGACGCCCGCGAGTATACGAAGACCGGCCGCATCACCGCGCGTCTCGGCCGCAACGCCGACGAAATCGTCGTCGAATCGCCCGACGGCATCGGCGCCGTGTGCCTCGGCAGCCCCGGTTCGATGGCGACGGCCGTGCCGATGGATTATTCCCAGCCCGCGCCCAAGTCAGTGACGGTCAACGTCAAGCAGTTCGCCAAGGATCTTGAAGGCGAAAAGGCGTGGCTGCGGGTGATCGACACGGACGGACACGTGAAGAACGTGCCGCAACGGGAGTTTATTCCGGCCGCAGCGCAGAAGAAGGACGCCCGCGCCGCCGACCGGCCCAACATCCTCTTCTGTCTGGCCGACGACTGGGGCCCCGGGCCGGCGGGCGTGTTCGGCGACCGGTACATCAAGACGCCGACCTTCGACCGCGTAGCGCGGGAGGGCGTGTTGCTCACGCAAGCCTATGTCGCCGTGCCGAGTTGCACCGGCTCGCGGGCCGCGATCTTGACCGGGCAGATGCCCCACCGCCTCGGAGCGGCCATGAACTTGAGTTGCGATTGGACCGACATCCCTCCGCTCTATACGGACCTGTTGAGCGACGCCGGCTATCACGTGGGCTACATGCAGAAAGGTTGGAGCCCGGGCGCGCACAGCGGCCGCAAGCTGAATCCCTGCGGCGTCAGCTACAAGAATTTTCCGGCCTTTCTCGCGCAGCGGCCGGCGGGGGCGCCGTTCTGTTTCTGGTTCGGCAGCTACGACCCGCACCGCGGTTACGACCGCGGGCTGGCGGAGAAGGAGGGCGTTTCGCCGGACGCGGTCCGCGTGCCGCCCTTCTTGCCCGACGTGCCCGAAGTCCGTCAGGATCTAGCCGACTACTGCGCCGAGGTGCAGCGGTTCGACCGGGACGTGGGGCAGATGCTCGATCGGTTGGCCAAGAGCGGGGAACTCGAAAATACGATCGTCGTGATGGCCGGCGACAACGGCATGCCGTTTCCGCGCGCCAAAGGACACCTCTACGATTCGGGCACGCACATGCCGCTGGCGATCCGCTGGGGGCGCAACCCCAAACCGGGCCGCGTCGTGACCGACTTCATCAGCTTCGCCGACTTCGCACCCACCTTCCTGGCCGCCGCCGGGCTGAAACTGCCGGCCGTCATGACCGGGCGAAGTTTCCTGGATCTCCTGCAGTCCAATAAGGCGGGCCGCCTCGACCCGTCGCGCGACCGGGTGTTTACCGAGCGCGAACGGCATACGTGGTGTCATCCCGAGGGGCGGAGCTACCCCTCGCGCGCCTTGCGGACCGACCGCTGGCTGTACATCTGCAACTTCCGACCGCAACTCTACCCCGCCGGCCACCCCGCTCTGCGCCGGCCCGGCGGCAATCCCAAAGGCTGCGTCGATTGCGACGAGGGGCCGTCCAAGTACTACGTCATCGATCATAAGGACGATCCGCGGATCGCACCTTCTTACGCCCGTTCGTTCGACTTGCGGCCGGCAGAGGAGTTGTACGACATTGCCGCCGATCCCGACCAACTGAAGAACCTGGCGTTGGACGCCAAGTACGCAACGACGCTTGCCGGCCTGCGTGCGGACCTGGAGCAGTGGATGAAGCGAACCGCCGATCCGCGCGCCGCCGGCGAAACCGACCGCTGGGACGCCCCCTGCAAACACCTCCAGCCCCGCGCCGACGTCAAGATGCCCGGCTACGACGAGCCACAGCGGCGCGGAGCCGAGAACCGTGCGCCGTGATGCGATGACGCCAGACGCCGCCATGCTTGCCTACAAGCCGAACTGTGCCGATGTGCTCGGGAGGCTCGGTCGCTTGTACGAGCGGCAGGCCGGCGACCGCATCTTCGCCACGATGGAACTGCCCAGCCCCGTCCTGGCCGATTTCGCCCGGCAGTATCCCCACACCGAATGTGGGTACCCCGACCCCGAGCAGCGAGCCGCGTTCTGGGACCGACTGTTGGCCGAACGCGTGACAATCGAGGATGATTCGCTGCCTAGCGCCTACCTGAGCGAGTTCGATCAGGGGCTCTACGGCGGGCTGCTCGGCGGCGAGGTCCGCTTCATGGCCCATCCCGACGTTGGCTGGATATCGTCGATGCTCCCGCCGCTGCTAAAGGACTGGTCGGAGTTCGACCGGCTCCGCTTCGACAGGTCGCACTCCTGGTGGCGGCGCTACCTGGGGCAACTCAGTGTTTTCGTCGAGCAGAGCCGGGGCAAATGGGGCATCAGCCACTTCATCCTCATCGACGCGATGAACTTCGTCTTCGAACTGGTCGGCGCGACTCGGGCCTACTTGAGCATCGAGGAATGTCCGGAGACCGTTCGCCGGGCGATCGACTTCGCCCACGACCTCAACGTGCAGGTTCACCGCACGTTCTTCGCGGTCGTGCCGATGTTGGAGGGGGGAACTTTCAGCAATTTTGGGCAGTGGATTCCCGGCCGTATTGTGTCCGAAAGCCTCGACCCCTACCACATGACCTCGGTGTCCTATTTCGAGAAGTGGGGCCGCGAGCCGGCCGAGCGAATGCTCGGCGCGTTCGACGGCGGCGTGATCCACGTCCACGGCAACGGCCGGCACCTGTTAAAGGCCGCCGCCACGCTCAAAGGCTTGAAAGCCATTCTCTTGCTGGACGACCTTCGCATCCCGCTGGCGTTCGACGTGCTGGCCGACCTGAAGGCCCGGGTAGGCGACGTGCCCGTGGCGTTGTTCGCCGATTACGCGAAGTTCGTCGAACGGCTGGACCGCCACGACCTGCCCGGCGGAGTCATGTATCAAGTCAAGAACGTGCCCGATGTGGCCACGGCCAACCGGCTGATGGAGCAGGTGCGGACGTATCGAGTGTGAATGGGTCTCTTATCGAGAGTGTCGGAATTGGTGAAATTGACAGGCTGCAACCCCGCAGATATGCTCATGGCCGCGAACGTGAGGTCGCACGGCATGCCAACCCCGGCTGGCCAGGAATTCCCATGCATCTGCAAACTATCGACTGGGTTATCGTCGTCGTATCAATAGCGATTTGCTTTACCCCCTCCCTGTTCTTTGGCAAGCGGGCGGGCAAGGGAACCGCGGAATTCTTTGCCTCGGGACGATCCGTACCCTGGTGGCTGGCCGGACTCTCGATGGTCGCCACAACCTTCAGCAGCGACACGCCCAACCTCGTGACCGACATCGTTCGCCGCCAGGGCGTGGCGGGCAACTGGTGCTGGTGGGCCTTCGTGCTGACCGGCGTATCCACCGTGTTCTTCTACGCCAGGCTTTGGCGGCGCTCCGGCGTGATGACCGACCTCGAGTTCTACGAAATCCGCTATTCCGGCAAGGCGGCCAGCGTGGTCCGCGGCTTCCGCGCAGTCTATCTGGGCTTCTTCTTCAATTGCATTATCATGG
>Ga0233425_10003391_pt1 | contig 28969 bp, 21 predicted proteins | sample Watercolumn_Towu_2_FD_181712 | JGI IMG/M metagenome (GOLD analysis project Ga0233425, IMG submission 181712) | Freshwater microbial communities from Lake Towuti, South Sulawesi, Indonesia - Watercolumn_Towuti2014_140_MG | ecosystem: Environmental > Aquatic > Freshwater > Lake | place...
CAAGACCTGTGCGCAGCTCAGCGCGATGAGGAGGCGAGCGGTCGGTTTCCAGCGTGGGTCGCGCCCAAGAAGGAGTGCAGCGACCAGGCCGAGCCCGGGCACCGCAGCAAGTGCCGCGTCGTTGGTGAAGGCGAGCGCAAACCAGCGGCTCGCGATGGTCAGCACTTCGGCGCGAGCATCGTCGGGCAAAGACTCGGCAATAGGAAACTCGACCCCATGCAGACCAAGGTCAGCGAACCAAAGGCCGGCGCTCAATGCTAGGGCGAGCAGCATGGCTGCGCGCACGCGGAGCCTTGCGCCGTGGGACAGGAACAAGGTCAAGAGCCCAGCGTGCAAGATGCCTTCATGTTTCAGCCAGGGCAGCGACAAGGCCGCGACGAAGGCTAAGCGTGGCTCATGCAGAGCGAGGGCTAAGCCTCCCACCAGCACTCCGGCTGCGAGCAGAGGGTCCGCGTAGCCAGCGACGGCGTGGGTGCGCAAGACTGGAACACAAAGCATGAGGAGGCTTGCAGCCAACGCCGAGAGCGTCCCAGTTGTTCGCGCGAGAGTGGCCGCGATGAACAGGAGTGCTCCGGGCAACACCAAGACGAGGGGCGCGAGGGCTGCAATATCACTGCGTGCTCCGCAGAGGATCTGTCCGTGAGCCATCAAGGCCGGCATTCCCAAGGGGTAGTCCGCATGAAGTGAGGCTGCGGGCGCACCCTTCGCCCATTCCCAGAAGCAGCCCTGCAAGATGGCTTCCGCGCGCAAGAGGTGGATCGCAATGCCATCTCCACGGGCTACGGGCACAGCGAGTAGGCGCAAGAAGAGGGTGATGGCCATCAAGAGCCCGCCCACAATTCCTATCCACTCAGCATGCTCGGTTGGCTCGGGTCGGGCTCGCCCCGCAGCGCGGATGGCCGCGAGGCACGCTGCGGCCAACAGGATCCACGCGCAGCTATCCAGCGGAAGCCCCGCCATGAAGCACAGGGCGAACAGCACGGCATTGAGGGCAGGGCCGACGGCGAGCGATGCTCCTAGTCGTTGCGCGTGGGAAAGTCGCGGAGCGAGGCTCGCAACAGCGGCGAAGCCCATCGCCAACGACGCGAGCCATGGCAGCGCGAAGTTCACGGCAGGATGGCGGCCAGTTCCGCGTGGGGTGCGAGGCCATTCTTCGCAGCTTCGATGATCCGAGGTGTGCACAGAATGTGTTCGTGAGTTCCGATGGATTTCAGCAACACGAGCCGGTCTTGCGGATCCGTCTGAGCTTGTTGCGCGAGGAATCGCTCCAGACTCTTTTGTCCCAAGCCATCCATGAGGAGCAATTCCACTCCGTGAAGCCGCTCCACCACTGCTTGCAAGGCCGTCAGGTCTCCGCCGGAGCTGAGCTTCTCGAGAACCGCTAGAGGCAGCGGTGCGCAGTCCACTGCGGGAAAGAGGTTCAGCATGATGATGCGCCCGGCTTCGATGGTGGCGGCCGGATCCTTGGCGCTGACGAACGCTGCCCGTACACCCAAGAAAGGCGCGGTCTTGCAAGCAGGGCGCAGTGCTTCCACAAAGCGATGCACAGCAGGCACAGCCCAAGGTTCAAGAGTCAAACTGCCATCGCGCGCGACAGGAATGCGCGCGCTCAAAGAGGAAGTTCGTGCATGACGCACGTCGTTCATGGCTGTCAGTGCGAGATCATGCGCTGCGGGCACTAGACACAGCACGCACACGAGGGCCATGGCCGCGAAGGCAACGCTCAGGACGAATCCGGTCGCCGATTCGCGGGCGTCTTTCACGGAAGTGGATCTCGAATGCGGAACACCCGTGTGCGCAGCACCACTGTGTGCAGTAGACCCTGAGGATCTGGAACGGGGCCCATGAGGCTCGGCTCGGTGCGAGAGGAGTGCTGGCTGAGGAGACTCAACAAGGCGGGTTCGTCAGGAAATGCTGGTTGTCCACTGCGAGTGAAACACTGCAGATCGCAATGCACGAAGCGGAGACCAGCGCGCTGATCCAAGTGTTCAAGCTCCTGCGCGAGCGCTTGGGAATTGCTTCCGCAGACGACCCCCGGTGTGCGGTAGTAGTAGCTGTAAGCGTAGGGCAGATTGGTGTGGACCTTGTTGGTGCCCACGGTCTCTCCCGCTTCGTTGCGCACGCACGTTTCTTTGTCGAACAACGCTCCGAGGTCGCGAAAGAAGGGATGGCTGGCTGCTGATTGGCCTGACCAACACGCGAGAGTCAGTGGCACGCACCACGTCAAAGCCAGAATGAAGGTGAAGATAGGGAAGCGCCGGACGTAGGTGGAGCCGTAGCCGAGCGCTATCGCAAGCGCGGGCGCGAAGTACGCGAAATAGAACACATGCACCTCGGCGTGACGACGAAAGATCAGCACGTTGAGAGCAGCGGGAATCAAGAGTGCGAGAGTGATGCGTAGGGCGTTTGAGCTCAGCATGACTAAGCCGGGCAACGCGGCTAGCAACGGCAGCAAACCCCCAGAGCCCTCCAAGAGACGTTGGGCCAAGTTCGTGAGGGCTTCCGCCGCGCCGGGGCTGTCCATGACGGCGGCGTTGAGGATGCTGCCGAGGTCCATGGTGGCTCGCGCAACACCAAGGGCTGGTGCGTGGACGGCCCAGACTTGCCACACGAACACGCTCGCGGCCGCCAAGATGGCGGTGGCGAGTGCGAGGGCGGCGAGGCGCAAGGCATCGGCGCGCGGCTTGCCGGGTAGAAGCACGAAGAGCCCGAGCGCAAAAAACAACCCAGCCCAGTCCATCCACACCGCGCAGAAAACGGCCGCGAGCAAACTCACCTTGGCCACACGTCGCAGGGACTGCCGCGGCTGATGGAACGACTGTTCAAAGGCGAAGACGGAGAAGAGTCCGAGAGCCAGCACCAGTGGCTCATAGGACACGCGCGCATACACAGCGATGACAGGCAGAAGCAACAACGCGCAGGCTGCAGAAGTCGCAGCCAAGACTCCGCCGGCAGGTTTGACCAGCGCGTAGAGCAAGAGCGCAGAGGCCAACATGGCCAGAATGCCTGGGATGCGGAGCTGCCATTCCTGCGCGCCAAAGAGCCAGTGGACCCAGAACGCCCCCGGTGGGTGATGGAGGTAGGCGCTTGCGCTGGCTGGATCGGCGTAAGGCGAGCACGCCAGAGGCACACCGCGGCATGCGACGATGCCAAGGTGATCCCATGTCTGCACAAACGGCCCGAAGAAGATGCCGCCGTTGATTTCACCGGGGCCGAAGGGTGCTTTGAGTTGCGGCAGATGGACCGCGAGGGCCACCAACAGGATCAACACCGGAGGCAGCAGTCGGCGCAGCGGCAACAAGGCTTAGATCTCGGTCGGAGACACCTTGTTCGGGTCAATGGCCAACTCACGAATGGCCTCAGCCGCGCGCGAACGAGGGAGCACGCCCTCTTCGGCGAGGGCATGGACTGCGGCCAGCACGATGTTCTCGGCATCAATCTCGAAGTGGCGCCGGAGTGCAGCTCGAGTGTCACTCATGCCAAAGCCATCTGTGCCTAGCGGCACAAATCGCCCGGGAATCCAGCGTGCGACCTGATCCGGTACGGCCTTCATGTAATCCGATGCGGCGATGAATGGCCCGCGCACGCCGCTCAACACTTGAGTGATCCAAGGCGTCTTGGCGGGTTCGGTGGGATGCAGCCGCGCGTGGCGTTCGCATTCCAAGGCTTCGCGACGCAGCAAGCAGTAGCTGGTGGCACTCCACACGTCCGCGTCCACGCCGTAGCGCTCGGAGAGAATCTTCCGGGCCGTAAGCACGGCATTGATGATCGTGCCACTGCCGAACAGTTGCACGCGCGGTCGGTCGGATGCAGGCGCAGCAGAGAACCGATACAGCCCCTTCTTGATGCCCTCATCCACGCCTTCCGGCGCAGGCGGCATGATGTAGTTCTCGTTTTGAAGGCTCAGGTAATAGAAGATGTCTTCGTTACCAGCGACCATGCGCTTCAAACCATCTTCGACGATGACGGCGATCTCGAACGCAAAGGCGGGGTCGTAGGGCTGGCAGTTCGGCACCGTCGCTGCGTGCAAAAGACTGTGACCATCTTCATGCTGCAAGCCTTCGCCGTTGAGCGTGGTTCTCCCGGCTGTGGCGCCTAGAAGGAAGCCGCGGCCACGCAAATCCCCGAAGGCCCAGATCTGGTCTCCAGTGCGCTGGAATCCAAACATGGAGTAGAAGATGTAGAACGGAATCAGTGGCAAGCCGTGAGTTGCGCGAGCTGTACCCGCCGCTGAGAAGCTGGCCATGGCACCTGCTTCGGTGATGCCCTCTTCAAGCAGCTGCCCGTCCTTGGCCTCGCGGTAGTAGAGCAGCATGTTGCGATCGATGGGCTCGTAGAGTTGACCATCGGCGGCGTAGATTCCGCATTGGCGGAAGAGGGGATCCATGCCAAAGGTGCGCGCCTCATCGGGCACGATGGGCACGATGTACTTCCCGAGTTCTTTGTCTTTCAACAGGCGCGTGATGAGACGCACGCAGGCCATGGTGGTGCTGACGCCTTCTTCGGTGACCACTCCCTTCCTGAACTCGGCGAAGAACTCTGTAGGGGGAACCGGAGCTGTCACGCTCGTCTTGTGGCTGCGTTGGGGCACTGCGCCGCCGAGTGCTGCGCGTCGTTCTTGCAGATAGCGCACTTCGGCGCTCTGCGGGCCCGGATGGAAAAACGCTGCGGAATCCAAGTCCGCATCACCGATGGGAAGTTCGAGGCGATCGCGGAACTCGCGGAGTTGCTCGCGAGTGAGTTCCTTCATTTGGTGCGTGACATTCTTGGCTTCGAAGCCTTCGCCAAGCGTCCAGCCCTTCACGGTATGGGCGAGGATGACTGTGGGTTGGCCTTTGTGCTCCACCGCCGCGCGGTAGGCGTTCCAAATCTTGATGCGTTCGTGCCCACCACGCTTGAGTGAGTGAATGTCCTCGTCGCGGAGGTGCGAGACGGCCTCCAAGCTCTCCCGCGTGCGCGCGAAGAAGCGTTCGCGGGTGTAGCTCCCCGGCTCCGATGCGTATTTTTGCCACTCGCCATCCACGACGGCATTGAGCATGCTGATGAGCGTTCCGCTCGGGTCGCGCCGCAGGATGCCATCCCACGTGCTGCCCCAGACAACCTTGATGACATTCCAGCCGCTGCCGCGAAAAACGCTTTCGAGCTCCTGAATGATCTTGCCGTTGCCGCGCACGGGGCCGTCCAAGCGCTGCAAGTTGCAATTGACCACGAACACCAAGTTGTCGAGATGCTCGCGTGCAGCGATGGACAGTGCGCCGAGGGATTCCGGCTCATCCGTTTCGCCATCGCCCACGAAGGCCCAGACGCGAGATGCGGACGTGTCCTTGAGGCCGCGCGCGTGGAGATAACGGTTGAAGCGAGCTTGATAGATGGCGGCAATGGGCCCAAGCCCCATGCTCACCGTCGGGAATTGCCAAAACTCGGGCATCAGGCGCGGATGGGGGTAGCTCGAAAGTCCGTGACCGGAGGTTTCGCGACGGAAGTGATCAAGAGCATCCGTGTTCAGGCGGCCTTCAAGGAACGCACGCGCGTAGATGCCCGGCGATGCGTGCCCCTGAAACCAGATTTGGTCCCCGCCGCCCGCGGCATCGGGGCCGCGGAAGAAGTGGTGAAAGGCGACTTCGTAAAGCGTCGCAGCGCTGGCGTAGGTGCTGATGTGCCCACCGAGTCCGGGGAATCGGTGATTCGCGCGCGCCACCATGACCGCCGCATTCCAACGCACGATGTTCTCGATGCGCTGTTCCATGCGTTCGTCGCCGGGGTAAGGCAGTTCGTCCGCAACGTCGATGGTGTTGACGTAATCCGTGATGACCGGGATGTTGCCGATGGAATTGCGGCGGCGCGCAGCGCGAGTGAGTTCGGAAAGCAGCCATCGCGCGCGCTCAGGCCCTTCACGGGCAAGCACAGCATCGAGGGATTCCAGCCATTCGCGTGTTTCGAGTGGATTGTCGTCGCGGGTCATGCTCTTGCCTAGCTCGGCGGAGTATAGCGACGCAGTGGTCTTGGCCCCCCGCGGCAACCCTCTCAAGCAGTCTCTGGCTCAACCGCGGCCTTCTTCTTCCGCCGCTTCGCGCCCGTCTTTGTCGTTTTCGCCACGCGCGGCTTGCGCGGTGGGAACTCCCATTGCAACTGGCCATCCTTGTAGAAGAGCGATGCTTTGAACTTTTTCCCGCGCATGGAGACGAAGCCAAACAGTTCGTCCGTCTTCTCGCCGCTCAACATCTTCCGGATCTGCACGGGTGGGAGATAGCGGTACTTGATCTTCTCGGAGAGGCGGAAATCGCACTCCTTGTCCTTCTTGCGAGGGATGTTCTTGGCGCAGCGATAGCCGCTGCCCTCGCGCGTGACGATGCTTTGGCAGCGCGGGCACTTGCCCATTTCGGTGCCGTCGGGAACGGACTCGAACGGATCGTCACTTTGCTCGAGGTGCTCATCACCATCGTCCACGGTGGCAAGCAATTCGACTTCCACCTGATGATCGTCGCGCAGCTTCAAGTAGCCCGCGGCGCGTGTGCGGGAGAAACCAGTCCACGGCCCGGCGCGACCATCCTTCAGCAGTGCGGCCACGGACTCTGGGAAGAGGTACTTGCCGCGCTGATCCTTGGAGATGTTGACTTCGCAACCTTCCTTGATGCACATCCAGGAGAAGGTTTTCTCCACGAGTTGAGACTTGCATGCGGGGCAGGGGAATGCGGCGTTCAGCGGATGATCCACCGCGAACACTTCCTCGTTCTTGAGGGGGTTGTCGCGCAGTGCGCTGACAATCTCGATGCACTTCTCACGGATGGCTGCATCCCAGTCCTTGCGCGAATACCCGCCACTGGCCATGCGGGCGAGGCGGAGCTCCCACTCACCGGTGAGTTCTGGCTGCGCGAGGAATCCGAGATTGAGATTGCGCACGAGGCGCACCAGCGTGCATCCGAGGGCCGTCGGCACGAGGCGTCCTAGCTCGCGCCGCGCCAGTTGCTTCATGATCAGATCCTTGACGATGGCTGCGCGAGTCGCCGCGGTGCCGATGCCCTTTTCCTTCAAGGCTTCGAGTTGTTCGTCTTCGAGGACCTTCTCGGAGTCTGCGCCTTCAGGCAAAGCGAGGTCCGCGCTGGCCGTCTCCATGGCCTTGACGAGGGTGCCGTCGGTGTAGCGCGCAGGTGGCGACGTTTCCTTGTCGAGCACTTCCACGCCTGCGAGCTCAGTGACTCCGTCAGCGGACAGCGGAGCGAGGTCTTTGCCATCGGGCACAGGTTCCACACAGCGCCAGCCGGGTTTCGAAAGTCGCCGATCGCGAATGATGAAGCTCTCACCTTCCACCACCGTTTCGCGTGTGACGTTTTCCCAGTGCGCCAAGGGCAAGAACACCGCTAGGAATCGGCGCACGATGAGCTCGAAGATGCGACGCTCGTCATCGCGCAAGTTCTTGGGGTTTTCGCCTGTGGGAATGAGAGCGAAGTGGTCGCTGACCTTCTTGTCATCGAACACGCGGTCGCGGCGAATCGGTTTCAGGCCGCTCATGCCGCCGGCCTCAGTGACGGCTCTCGCAGCCAACGCAGCCATTTCACCTTCGAGCAGCGCCCCGACGAGGCGCGGGATTTCCGCTTGATAGTCCGTGGGCAGATAACGCGAACTTGTGCGCGGATAGGTGACGGCCTTCTTCTGCTCGTAAAGCCCTTGGACGATCCTGAGCGTCTGATCGAGGGAGTAACCAAACCGGGAAGAGGCTTCCCGTTGCAGAGTGGTCAGGTCGTAGAGCAGTGGCGCCGCTTCCGTGCGCGAGGTGTGCTTCTCCGTGGATAGTCCCTGCTTGCCCGCGATTTTCGCGGCAATCTCCTCGGCCCGAGCGCGGGTCTTCAAGCGATCCGCCTTGCGCCCGTCTTCGTCAGGTCCGTTCCAGCGACCGATCCACGAACCGTCGCCGACCTTGAAGGTTGCATCCACTTGGAAGTACGGCACCGCGCGGAAGTTGTCGATTTCGCGCTCGCGGTCCACGAGGAAGGCGAGGGTGGGCGTCTTCACGCGTCCCACAGCGAAGAAGCTCTTGGCCCGTCCCATGAACTTGCGCGTAAACCCGCGCGTGCCGTTCATGCCCACGATCCAGTCCGCTTCATCGCGCGCGTAGGCCGCGTCCCGCAACGCCGCGTAGTCCCCTGCCTCGTGCAGTTCTTGGAAGGCGCTGCGAATGGCGTTGGCCGTCATGCTCTGCAGCCACAGGCGCTGCACAGGCTTCTCGCCACACGCGGGCTTCTTGGCGATGGCATGTTCCAAGATGAGAGAGAAGATCAGCTCGCCTTCACGACCGGCGTCGCAGGCATTGATGATGGTGCCCACGTCTTCGCGCACGATCTGCTTCACGAGGTGCGTGAGCAGTTCTGTCCCCTTACCGTGGCCGTCCCGCGGTTTGCGCACGAACTGGTTGGGAAGGATGGGCAACTCCCCGAGGGACCAGTGCTTCCAGCGCTTCTCGTAGAGCGAGGGGTCTTGGAGTTCGAGCAGGTGCCCGCTCGCCCAAGCGATCACCATGTGCTCGTTTTCGTAGCCGGTGCTCTTGGGCTTGAATCCGCCGAGGACCTTCGAGAAGTCATCCGCAACCGACTTCTTCTCCGTGATGACCAGTGTTTTCATGCAGCGAGGTTCCGCGGACGGGCTCCCGCCCGGCTCCACCATGGAGTCCGAACGGAGGGGTCGGGGCGAGGGATCTTGCTCTGCCGTTGCGGGTCCCTTCAAGGGAGGTGGGGAAAGATCCGCTGTTCAAGGGCTCGCACAGGGTGAGATTCGGGGGGGCCGTGAGGGAATGCCTGAGTCTTCGGGCCTCCGCGCTTTGAAGCATCAGATCCGGACTCTTCGAGCATGCTGCGCGGCAAGGATCAAGGGAGATCGGCCCTGCGTCCGAGTAGGGGCGAAGGCTGTTTGGGACTTTGGCCCCGCATTTGTAGGGGAAGCCCTCTAGAGACGAGGTCGCATTGACCTCATGCCGTGGCCGCTAGGCCAATGACCTCAGTGGTAGTCTGCGGGCCAAACCCGTTACGGAACAGAAAGGACGCTCATGCTGAAACCCTTCTCCGTCGTGACCGTGGTGTTTGCCTTGTCCAGCATCATGCTGGCTCAGGGCGTGGAACAGCGCTTGATTGAGTTGGAGGCCAAGGCCGAGAGAGCCGACCGCCTTGCACAGCGCGTGATGGAACTCGAATCGCGTCTCGCGGGCTACGAAGGCAACGCTCTCGAGGAGAGCATCAATGCCCTCGCGCGCCAAGAGAAGGCCGCCGTGAATGTCACGGCTCGCAAGGCCTCGGCAGCCACGCTTGGCGGTCAGTTCCGGATGCGTTCAGAGTTCCGCTCGCCCTACAGCTATGCCAGCGGAACGAACACGGGCAATCCCGTGGGTGACCACACCCTCGCGTTCATGCGCACCCGCATCAATGTGGATGCCCGCGTCGCCGACAACGTGCGCGTGTTCACAGAACTTCAGGACTCGCGCTATCTCGGCGACGAAGGTGGCGTGCTCGTCGACTCAGCAGGAGTCGATTTGCACCAGGGCTATCTCGATTGGGAGAAGCTCTTCGGCACTGCGCTCACCGCACGTCTCGGTCGCTTCGAGCAAAGCCTGTGGAATCAGCGCCTGATTTCACCGCTCGATTGGAGCCCGATTGGTCGCGCGTGGGACGGCGCTCAAGTGTTCGGCACTTTCGGTGATGTTGAAGTGCAAGGTGGTTGGCAGGTCATCAAGACGGATGACCCCAGCTCGCCCGCGAACAGCACCGACCACGTGGAATCCGTGGCGCTCACCTACAAGGGCCTGAAGGACATCCAACTCGGTGCGGCCTACCTCTGGCTCGAAGCAGCCAGTGGCAGTTCACAAACCTCCATGGGGACCACCACGCTTCATGGTGAAGGCAAGCATGGCGCACTCGATTGGTCTGCCGATCTCGCATGGCAGGCCGGCAGCCGCAACAGCTCGCAAGGCGAAATCGATGCCTCGGCCTATGCCGCAACGGTCGGTTACACCCTTGATGGCGAGTGGAAGCCACGCATCAGCGCAGAGTGGACCTGGGGCAGCGGTGACGACAACGCCAGCGATGGCACCTACGAAACCTTCAACCCGCTCTATCCCTTCGGCCACGCCTATCAGGGCTTCATGGATCTCTTCTCTTGGAAGAACGGCACAGACCTCGCCGTGCGCTTTGAGATCAAGCCTTGCGCCGATTGGAGCGTGGAACTCGCGTTCCACGACTTCACCCTCGATAGCGTGAACGACTCCTGGTACGGCGCCAACATGGCGGCCATTCGCGGCGGCCTCGCTGGCGCGGACGACCACATCGGCAATGAACTGGATCTCTCAGCCAAGTGGAACGTGGGCAAGAACACGCTGCTCTGGTTTGGCTACTCGCGCTTCTTCGCGGGCCAGTTCGTCGAAGACACTGCTAGCGGCGCAGCCGGTGGCAGCGAAGACGCCGATTGGTTCTGGGCGCAGCTCACGGCCAACTTCTGAGCTCATGACGCGGCGCGCGGATTCGCCGCGCGCTGCGCGTCATCACTTGTGATCATGACCCTCGTGCCCGGCTTCGGGCGCGGGGGTTTCATCTTTCTTGTCGGGCAGCAGGGCCTCAGCCTTCTTCTGGAAAGCGTCCTCGACGGTGTAGGTGCGCACGGTGGCGCTCCAATCGAAGCCGCTCTTGCGGATGAACCAGTCGTTTTCCTTGTCACGCTTTGCGCCGATGGTGAGCACGATGGTGGAGCCGTCCTTTTTCTGCAGCGTGGCCTTGGCGCTCGGTTTCTCGAAGCCCTGCTCTGGCTTCTCGCCCTTCCCGATGGGTTCAGCAATGTAGATGCGGCCCAAGGTGGCCAGCAGAGCTTCCACCTTGCCGTTGTCGAGGGTTTGCGGTGGCACCGCTGTGGTGTTGGTCCAGACCACATCTTTCTCGGGTTCCTCGCCTTCCTTCAGCGGGGGGAGCGCGGGATCGCGGGCTTGCACTACTTCGCTCTTCTCGATTTGAAGCGTGCCATCGGCCCTCTCGAGGGTGACCTTGGTCACGTCATCTACGGCGATTTCTGTGAATTGCGATTCCACCCAAGCAGTGGCGCTGGCTGAGAATTCCCAAGGCTCCACGCCAGTGGCATGTTGCACGAGGTTGGCACCGGCGCGGCGGTAGAAGATGGATCCGCCCTTCTTGCCGCTGCCGAGATAGAAATCGGCGAGTGCTGTCCCGTCTTTGGCCTTCGCCACCACGTGGCGATTGAAGTTCTGATCGGCAACTTCAAGCGCAGTAAAGGACTTCTCTTGGCGGGTCGCGATGCGACCTGTGGAGAGTTTCTTGATCGCCGCGAGCAAGTTGTCGACTTCGGTGATCTTGGCGGGATAGTCGCCTTTGTTCGCAAGGCCGAAGGCGCCTTCTGCGCCATCCTTCCCTTCTCCACGCACGAGCTTCACGCTGGTGCCGTCACTTTCGAAGACCTCCAAGGTGTGGATGTCCGCATCCTTCAAGTGGGCGAATGGCTGCGTGATGGCGAAGTCTTCCTTGGCAGAAGATTCGTCCCCATGGCCGAGGCAGGTGGTGATGATGAGCACCTGAACAGCCGCGAGGGAAGCAAGGATGAGAATGAGGCGGTTCATGAATGACTCCGTTCCACGAGAGCGATGGGGCGCTGCGCGCGTCGGCGCACCCACCACAGCATGGCGCACCCACACAAGGCCGCGATGGACCCGAACAACGTGGTCAGGAATGAGGCTTGAGCTGCGGAGCCACGTTCCTCAGGGGAGAGTTGCGCGAGGCCTTCAAGAGGCCGCCGCACGGGCGCTCGGTTGCGGAGCGCCATGAGCTCGCTGTCTTCGCCGCCCTCATCAATGGCATTGGTGAGTAGGCGGAAGTTGCCGTCGAACACATCTTCGGATTGCTGGAAGGCGCGGAACACAGTTGGCGTGAATCCATCCGAGTCGCCGACCACAAGGATGTGAGCCGGTTGTTGGGATTCAGCGAGCGGTGCGCCACGAGACTTCGCGTCGGTGGATGCGCCGGCGGGCTTTTCAATGCCCGGAAGCGGCTTGTCCGCGAAGTACGACGTGAACTCGCCCTGCACCGTCACGGCGAGGGAATGGGATTTCGCTTCTGCTGAAGCCTTGAATCCCTGGTCCAAGACGGAATCTACGTCCGAGGCATCAGGCTTCAGACTAGCGTTCTGAGAGGTGTGCAAGAGTTCCCGGCCGCTCACACCTGCGGGCAGCTCACCCAATGAAACGGGCGAAGCCCAGAACAATCCGCTCTCGGGCAGTTCGCGAGTGATGGCGTGGTCTTTGGCCATGCTCTCGCGAGGCAGCGAGAGGAAATACGGATAGGCCACATCTTCGATGTAGCGCACGCGTTCGCGTCCCACTTGGCGCGTCTTGAGCAGGGGCAGGTAATCGCAGCGTTCATCCAAGACCAGTTCTGGCGCGAGGATCACACCAAAGTGCGCAAGGAACGGCCGCAATGAGGCCGTGTCCACCGGCGCGACTTCGATGCTGCCCGTGCGTCCCGAGCCTTCGGCATCGAGGGTGAAGTTGTCCGCAAGCATGATCAGCTTGCCGCCGCGCATGAGGAATTGGTCGAGTTCGAACAGCGCTTTGTCGGAAAGTTCCTTCGGGCGTGCGAGCACCACGGTCTCGATCTCACGCGGGATTTCTGGAGATTCACCGCTGAGATTCACGCGTCGCACTTCATACTCTGCGGCCAGCGCGTCTTGCAGCGCCGCGAATTCGTCAGGGGGCGGGCGCTGTCCCATTTGCATCATCATGGGATCGAAGTCGGCCTTCGGTGAGGCAAAGCCCACGAGGGAAAGGAAGCCCGGGATGAGGCGCTTGAGTGCGCCCTCGAGGTGTGTCTTGACGTCGGCGGTGCCGAGCGCGGTTTGTGCACTGTAGAGCCCGAGAATCTCCTTCCGGTCACCCACCTTGAGGACGGCCCAGGCGTGGTACGAATCTTCAGAGAAGTAGTCGCGGGGAATCGGCGTGATGCGGTGCTTGCGTTTGAGGTCTAGATCAACGGCGTGCCGCTCCTCAGGAGAACTCTTGCCTTCCCAAGGATCGCTGACGCGCAGTTGGAAATGGCCGGCGGACTCGCGGGTGAGTCGTTCGCCCACTTGCTGCACGGTTTCACGTAGCGACTTCAAGTGCTCGGGCAAGGTGTCTGTCGCCGTGAGCAAGACTTCCACGTCAGCCTTGATGCCGTGGGCGACCAATGCGCCAGGCACGGAACCGAAGCCGCGTGCGAGCTTCTTCAGTGCGCGGGCGGTGAGGAACTCCACATCGCCTAACTCGACTTCCCAGTCTGTGCCACCGCGCTCCGCCACGCGGATCAATTGCTCGAGATTCAGGTGCTCGAAATCCGTGCCGGTGGAGATGACCACGGAGAAGTACGTGCTGCGATAGCCGGACTGGAACGCATCCCGCACCGGAATGGGGAAGGGACGTACGCCAAACCCGGATTCCGCTGTGGACTGGGCTTGTTCACCCGCCTTGTCGAGTTCGATGGAGCGCGTCTTCACGCGGCCGCCACTCGCGGCGCCAAACTCACCCAAGAGGTCCTTGAGTGGATCAATGAGCGGGCGCAGTTTCTCGTGCTGGTTCTCCGGGGCGGAGTGATAGAAGACGATCTCGCCGCCTTCAGAGAGGTCGGCCATGAGATCGCGGGTTGCCGGTGAAATGCTGTAGTGCGCGCCCTCAGTGAGATCCGCGCGCCAAAGATGAAGCGAGTCGGTGATGTGTACGGCGCACACGAGGTTCACCAGCAGCAGCTCCGCCGCCAGCAAGAGTTGCCAGCGCTGCTTCTTGTGCCGCCATTCCAGCACCAGCACGTTGAGCGCAAGGAAGAGGAAGATCGCGCTGAGATAGAAGACGAGATCGCCGAGATCGAGCAAGCCGCGTTCGACAGCGCCGAAGCGCGCGCCGAAACCAAAGCTCTTGAGGGTGGACGCGGCCCCCGAGGGCAGGAGCGATTCCCAGAACGGAGCTTCCGGCAGGAGGGCTAGGGCGCACATGGCCCAGCCGAAGAAGAGTGCGAGGATTTGATCCTGAACCAATGCCGAGGCAAACAGTCCGATGGCGAGGAACGCCGCGCCCAGCAGAACCGAGCCGGTGTATCCGCCCAGCACGGGGCCCCAATCGAGGTCGCCATGGGCCTCCGCGGCGAAGGGGATGCCGAGCGTGAAGACCAGCGCGAGCCCGAGCACCACAACAGCGCCGAGGAACTTGCCGAGCACCAACTCTCTCGCGCGCATCGGCAGAGTCAGCAACATCTCGTAGCTGCCGAGCTTTTTCTCATCGGCCCAAGAACGCATGGTGAGGGCTGGCGCCACCAAAGCGAGGAGTGCTGGCATCCAGCGGAAGAATCCGCGCACACTGGCTTGGTCGCTGGCGAAGAAACGCTCCACAAGGAAGAACGTCGTCACACCCACGGCGATAAAGACGGCGGTGAAGACCCACGCGAGGGGGCTGGTGAGTGCTGCAGAGACCTCGCGACCGGCGAGAGCTAGTGCGCGTGATTCCGTGGACTTGGTGTTGCTCATGCGGCCCTCCCTGCGTCGCCGTGCTTGAGGGCGCGGAAGATCTCCTCGAGGTCATGGCGTTCCCGCGTGAGCTCAGTCACCAGCAATCCTGCTGCGCGGGCCGCTTCGGCCACAGCCAAAGCGACATCGCGCTCGGGCGAAGTTTGGAGGCGGAACAGTTGGCTGCCGTCTTGCTCAGTGGATTCCTCCACGGCGAGCACGCCAGGGATCGTGGCCAGTTTGGCTTTCGTTCCCGTCGGCGCGCCAACCACGCGCACGCGTAGCCCGCGTCCGTGGCGAATGCTCGCGATGTTCTCATCCACGTGGATGCGTCCGCCTACGATCATGAGCGCGCGATCGCAGGTGGCCTCCACTTCCGAGAGAATGTGGGTTGAGAGGATCACGGTCTTCTCGTTCCCCATGCGCCGGATCACTTCGCGGATCTCCATGATCTGAGCTGGGTCGAGGCCGGAGGTCGGCTCATCAAGAATCAGAACCTCGGGGTTGTGGATCATGGCTTGTGCCAAGCCCACGCGTTGGCGAAAGCCCTTGGAGAGGTGGGCCACGGGCTTCACGAGCACGGACTCGAGATCGAGTGCACTCACGACCTCGGAGAACCGAGCGCGCCGTTCACTAGCGGCCACTTGGCGCAGCTTGGCCATGAGCATCAAGTAGTCCTGCACCAGCAGGTCGCGCCACACCGGAGCGTTCTCGGGCAGGTAGCCCATGAGACTTTGAGCTGCTAGGCGCTCGCGCACGATGTCGTGGCCGCCGATGGCGGCTGAACCGGAGTCTGCCGCCAGATAGCCGGTGAGAATCTTCATGGTGGTGGTCTTGCCGGCGCCATTGGGCCCCACCAGCCCCACCACTTGCCCGCGTGGAATCTCGAAACTGATTCCCGCGAGCGCCACCGCATCGCCATAGCGATGGGTCAGCGCATCCACCTTGATCATGCCCCAGTCTCCTTGCAGACACCGCCAGGGTTCCCAGCGAGATCGGCCACACTACGTGGCTATGGATACTAGGCCTCCCGTCCGACGAAAAGAAGCCCGCCCTAGCGAGTTGCGCTAGGGCGGGCCAGAGAAGTGGCGCGGCTCTCGGCCGCGCGTCGCAGCAATCCCTCTCAGCAATCGCCGCAGACTCGACGCCAGTGTCCGGGTTGCCAGACGCGGCGTTGGACGCACTCCGTGCGATCCGGATCGCGAACGGTCTTGAAGTAGCCGGCACGCACGAGCACCTGCACCGGCTCACCACACCAGTTCCACTGGGTGCGGTAGCAAGGCGGCACCCAAACTTGGCGCACGCAGCCGGGGATCACCACGCGCTCGGTCACCATGGCGTAGTGCCCGGGGACATAGCGCGTGCAGGAACTGTTGCAGGCGTGAGCATGGGAGGGGCCGGTTCCGAGGGCCAGCTGGAACGCGCCCCCGTGTTGGGGGTTCCCGAAGAGGAAGCTCAAGAAGGAGGACTGCGCCGGGAGGATGCCGGTGACGGCGGCGAGGGCCGCGAGCACGAGCGCGGCTCGAAGGGCGCGCTGGAGGAACCGGATGCGAAGCAGGTTTGACGACCGAGGCAGCGAGGAAACTTGGGCGATGCTGGTCATGGGCAGTCCTTTCAGCCCCCGGTGGGGGCGTGGACAGGATGAGCTAATCCCGTGCCATTGGGCCTCAGAATGTCATAACACTATGCAGAGTCATGTGTTGAGTGCTATGCGTGCGACAATGCCTAGCTCGGCCAACGGCTGTTGTGTCGCCCCCAAGACACACCATCGCAGGTCACTCCGCGGCCGATAGAGTGCAGACCATGCAACCGCGCCACCTCAAGATCCTCGGTGTCCCCATCGACCTAGGGGGTGCTCACCGTGGCGTGGACATGGGGCCTTCCGCCCTGCGCGTCGCAGGACTAGTCGAAGACCTGCGCCTCCTCGGACACAAGGTCACCGATCTCGGCAATGTCTTGGTTCCGGTGCCACAAAGCATTGGCTACGGCGACGCGAAGGCGCGCTATCTCCCCGAGATCACGGATGTCTGCCGCAGTGTGAAGGAACGCGTGGTGAGCGAATCGGATGGCGAGAGTGCCATGGTCGTCCTCGGCGGCGACCACTCAGCAGCCATTGGTTCCGTGAGCGGAACCGCCGCGGTGCGGGCGGCGCGGGGCGAACGCATCGGCCTGATCTGGATCGATGCGCACACGGACATGAACACGCCGGAGACTTCACCGAGCGGCAATATCCACGGCATGCCGGTGGCTTGCCTCATCGGCCATGGCCCGCCTGCGCTCACGGCCCTAGCAGGGCTCACGCCCGCTGTGGATCCGCGCAACGTGGTGTTTATCGGGATTCGCAGTGTGGATCCGTCCGAGCGATTCCTCGTGAAGAGTTCTGGCGTGCAGGTCTTCACCATGCGCGATGTGGATGAACTCGGGGTGCGCCGCGTGATGGAGCGCGCCATCGACCTCGCCTGCGCGGGCACCGCTGGCTTTCACTTCTCCTTTGACATGGACGGGGTGGATTCGCAGGTGGCCCCCGGCGTGGGCACGCCCGTGCGGGGTGGCCTGAATTACAGAGAGAGCCATCTTCTTGCAGAAATGGCCCATGATTCCGGGCGGATGCTGGCCATGGACATGATGGAAGTTGATCCAGTGGCCGATGTGCAGAACCAAACGGCGCGTTTGGGTGTGGAGCTCATTCTCTCGGCCCACGGCAAGTCCATTCTCTAGGTCGCAGAGCAGATGCTGCGCGTGTTGCCTAACATGCGCCCGTGAAGACGCGGGTTCTAGTTGTCATTCCTCATCGCAACGGTGCCGACCTGCTCGCGGAAGCACTCAGCGCGCTAGCCGAGGCCTTGGACGCGAACCGGGATCACGTGGTGGTGGTGGACAATGGCAGCACGGACGACAGTGTGGCCCGTGTCCGCCGACTCGCCGGAGCTGTCACCGTCTTGGAAGCCGGCGCCAACCTCGGCTTTGGCCGCGCGTGCAACCTTGGCTTTCGTGCGCGGGACTCTGAGTTCGTGCTTTTCCTCAACAACGACTGCCGCCTGAGCCGTGTGGCGTTGGAACGGCTGCTCGCGGAACTCGCGGTGCGTCCGTCAGCCGCCGTGGTGGGGCCTCAACTCATCGGTGCAGATGGACAGCCGCAGCGCTCGGCGGCCTACTTGCCAACGCTGCACGGTGAAATGGGCTTCGCGCGTCGCCGCTTTCCCGCGAGCGCGCCGGGCTCAGAGGCCCTCACGGTGCCGGCCTTGGTGGGTGCCTCCATGCTCTGCCGCCGCTCAGCGTTGGAGGCCGTGGCCGGTTTTGATGAGGGGTTCTTTTTCTACTTCGAAGAAGTCGATCTGTGCCGGCGCTTTGTTCTGCAAGGCTTCGATGTCGTGCTGGTCCCGAGCGCGCGTGTGATTCACGGCAAAGGCGTTGCAACGCGGGCGGTGCGCGCAGGGGCGCAGATGGAGATGTTGCGCTCGCGCTTCCACTACTACTGGCAAGCGTTTCCAAAGCCTCTGGCGCTCTGGCTAGTGATCTTTCGTACGCTGCGGCTTCTGGTGAGCACTAGCCTGCATGTGGTTCTGCTGCTCGTGACACTAGGGTGTCACAAGGGCACGCGGATGCGAACAGGCCTCTACCTGCGCCTCGTGCTCTTCCTCCTGTGCGGAATGCCCAAGAACCAAGGGCTCCCGGGCAAGGCCGCCGAGTAGACTCGCGCCCATGCGTTGGATGCCGATTCTCTTCTTGTGCGTGATGTCCGTGGCGGCGCAAGAGCGTGAAGTCAAGCTCACCAAGGGGGATTGGCGCGACGATCAGGTCCCGCCCGGTTGGCAGAGGAAAATCATCGGGCGCTATGAGTTTCAGAGCAACGCGCCCTTCGAACACGTGGAGACCGTGGCGCGCCACATGAACGCCATGCTCGGCGTGTACAAGAAGTTCTTCCCGCCTGTGAAGCAGGAAGGCAAGCCTTATGTGGTGAAGATCTTCAAGGACCGAGACGGGTTCTTGAAGTACGGCGCACCGCCCGGGGCGGGCGGCTATTTCAGCAAGCAGGACCAAGAGATGGTGGGCTATCTCACCGCAAAGATCGGCGGGGTCGCTGTTGCCGGCGCCACCACCGGCGAGAAGCCGCGCTCACTCCGCGAACGGCTCCAAGCCAAGTTCAGCATGGACCTCTTGGGGGTCTTTGCCCACGAAGGCTGGCACCAGTATTTCCACAAGCACTGCGGTTCAGGTGTGCCCTTCCCGAGTTGGTGCGATGAGGGCATCGGGGAGTACTTCTACGGCAGCCGGAGCAGTGAAGGGAAGATGATCACGGGGCGAGTGAACGAATATCGCCTCGGCACCATCAAGAGCGCGATTCGCCGCAACAAGACCATTCCCATCAAGGACATCGTGGGTTGGGATCAGTCGCAGTACTACGCCGTGGCTGGTCTCGCCTATGCCGAAGGCTGGTCGCTCGTGCATTTCTTCATGGCGGATCCCGTGTGGTCGCGGAAAAAACTGCTGCAGACGTACATGACAACGTTCGTCGAGCAGCACAGCATTGCAGAGGCCGTCGAAGCCACCTTCAAGGGCTGGAAAGACAAGGACTGGCAAGCGTTAGAGCGCGATTGGAAAGCGTTCACGCTGAATCTGAAGTACGAAGATGCGGAGGCTGAGGCGCTCGCCACCGAAGCCGAAATGGAGGAGGGGAAATGAGCAGCTCTGATCTTTCGCGACGAGGCTTTCTTGCAACGGGCGCGGCCGCGGCGCTCACCACGGCAGCTTGTGCGCAAGCGCTACCCAAGTCTGCACCAGCAAGTCCGGAAGTGTTCGTGCGCAGGCAGGGAGCCGTTTGTCTCGTGGGTTCTCAGAACACCAAGAAGCGCGCTCTCGAGCTAGCGCATGAACTGCACGCCAAGGGCACGCCTCTCCTCGATGCCATTGTGAAGGGCATCAACACCGTGGAGGACGACCCTACCGATCACACCGTGGGTTTGGGCGGGATGCCCAACGAAGACGGCGTGGTGGAGCTAGACGCGTCCGTCATGGATGGGCGCACGGGACTCTCAGGCGCAGTGGCCTCCGTTCAAGACATCCGCAATCCGGCTTCAGTGGCGTTGCTCGTCATGCGCTACACCGATCACTGCCTGCTCGTGGGCCCCGGCGCCAAACGTTTCGCGAAAGAGCACGGTTTCAAGGAAGAGAATCTCCTGACCGAAGACGCGCGCGAAGCCTGGTTGTACTGGAAGGCCACGCTTTCCGACAAAGACGACCGCTTTCCCAAAGAGGTCGCGAGCTTGCCGAAGGATGTGAAGGCTTGGTTAGGCATCACAGGCACAGTCAATGCCTGTGGTCTCGACAAGGATGGACACCTCTCCGGTTGCACGAGCACTTCGGGATTGGCGTTCAAGATTCCGGGGCGCGTCGGCGACAGCCCCATCATCGGGGCGGGGCTCTATGTGGATGACGACGCGGGGGCAGCGGGCAGCACCGGACGCGGTGAAGCGAACATCATCACCCTCGGCAGCGCCATGGTGGTTGAAGCCATGCGTCGGGGTTCTCATCCCACGGACGCGGCCAAGGAGGCGTTGGAGCGCGTGGTGCGATTCACCAAGGCGCCACACCTCCGACGCGCCGATGGCAAGCCTGATTTTCAATTGAAGTTCTACGCCATCGACAAGCGCGGACGGACCGGATCATTCGGCATGTACGCCGGTGAGCAATACGCCATGTGTGACGACGGTGGAGCGCGCTTGGTGGATTGCCCCGGACTCTTCGGAGCTTGATGTTCATGCTGACGGCAGAACAAGTGAAAGTCCTGATTCGTGATGTTCCAGATTTCCCGAAGCCTGGGATTCTGTTCAAGGACATCACTCCTGTGCTCAAGTCACCCGCCGCGATGCACGCCGTGATCGAGTTCATGGCTGAGCGCGCGCGAGGCTTGGGCGTGAATCTCGTGGCTGGGCCAGAGGCGCGCGGGTTTCTGTTTGGAATGCCCCTCGCGTTGCGCCTCGGTGTTGGATTTGCTCCCATCCGCAAGCCTGGCAAGTTGCCCTGGAAGACGCGCGCCGTGTCCTACGACCTTGAGTACGGCAAGGACACAGTGCAGGCGCACGAGGATGCTGCGGGCCGAGGTGATCGCGTGTTGCTAGTGGACGATTTGCTAGCGACTGGCGGCACGATGGCGGCGTGCGCCACCTTGATGGAGTCCCTCGGGGCCGAGGTGGTGGGTTGTCAGTTCATGGTGGAACTGAGTTTCCTCGAAGGCCGACGCAAACTCGCCGGCAGGTCCATTCAGAGCATGTTCTGCTACTGACATGCGCAGCTTGCTGACCCTGCTCTTGTTCGTTGTCGTGCTGCCAGCGCAGTGCTTCGATGTCTTGCAGATCCTGACACCTGACGCGGCGCCCGGCGAAGATTTCGCGCCCGAAGTGACGGCTCTGTTGCGTTTGCGCGTCACACCTTCGCAGGAAGCCGAAGCTGGCGAGATTTCATGGCGCGCAGCGTTGGTGAGCGAGGCCGGAAAAACTCAGGGGCCGCTGGAGTTGCGCATCCATGACCGGGGCTCGGCTTACGAGTGCTTGGTTCAGACTCGCGCCGGGCGCAGACGCATGTTCTCGCGAAGCGTCCAGCTTGATGCCAAGGGCTTCACCCTTGTGGAGTGTGGCTGGCATGGGGGGACTCAGCCCCCCGACGCGCTGCTGTTCCGCCGCGTTGCTGAAGACGCGCCCTTCGAATTGCCAGACATTCGATCCGTGTTGATGGATCTAACGGAGCAGTTGCTTCCAGCGAAACCACCTAGCGGCATGTTAGGCCGCATGGTCTCACGGGTGCGCGAGACGCTGAATGGCGGCGCCCCGCACGACACGACCTACGAAGCTTGGCTGGCCCATATGCCGTTGGCGCGACTGTTGAGCGCCGAGCGCAGAGCCGAACTCCTGACGCAACTCGCGTCGCAGGATTCGCCCACCACCACGCAGTCGGCGCAACTTCTGCGGTGTGCATTGAGTGATGCCAGCGTGCTGCAGGAAATGAGCATCGAACGCTCGGCCAACTGGCATGCCACAAGACCAGCGTTGCGGGCTGGCTGGGCTGGCTCAAATGATCCGGATGTGCGCGGAGCCTTCGGCTACGCCGCCGCCTGTGATGGGCACCAAAGCGTGCCTCTCGCAGATGAAGGCCTTGCATTGCACGCCGAAGTGCATTCAGGTCTCGCGAGATTGCCTGGTCAAGAAGCGGAACGAGCCGAGGCCTTAGCGCGCTTGGACGCCCTAGCGCGAGCGACCGATGCAAGTCCCGCCCTCACGATCTGGGCTATTGCGCTTGTCGGAGTCGCGGCCTTGTTGTGGGGCACGCGGCGTTGGATGGATCGCGTGCTGGCGTCCTAGGGATCGCCGTAGGCGCTCCATTCCACTTCTAGCTTTTGGAGTTCTGATGCGATCTCAACGAGTCGCGCCTGAACGCGTCGCACTTCGTCTTTTTGGCGCAGGAAATCCGGATTCGAAAGCTGTTCGTGGAGCAAGGTGCGCTCGGCTTCGCGCTGCATGATGTCCGCTTCGATGCGTTCAAGGGCGCGACGCTTCGGTCGCGGTGCTGACTTCCGTGGTGCCGGTGCAGGCGTGTTCTTTCCCGCCACCGGATCCTTCTGTTGCTCCCGACGCTGTGCCTCTGCGCGACGCCTCGCTGCATGAGCCTCGCTGAAGGAGGACTCGTGCAGACGGACTCCGTCAGCATCGATCCACAGCGTGCGCTTGGTCATGCGGTCAAGGAAGTGGCGGTCGTGGCTCACAACCAGAAGCGTGCCTGTGAACTCTGCGAGGAGTTCTTCGAGAGCTTCACGGGCTGGGATATCCAAGTGATTGGTGGGCTCGTCGAGCAGCAGCATGTTGGGCCGCTTCAGCAAGAGTTCCGCTAGCGCCAGTCGCCCCCGTTCTCCGCCGCTGAGCTGAGAAATGGGTCGCTCCGTGTCTTCTTCGAAGAACAGAAAGCGTGCGAGCAACGAACGCACTTGGAAGTCCGTCCATCGCGGGCGCATGTCGTGAATGAACTCGCGCACGATCTTGTCTTGCGGCAGATGGACCTGCGATTGCGAGTAGAAGCCGATTTCCAAGGAACGTCCGGGATCCACGCGCCCCTCAAGAGGTGGCAGTTTGCCCGCGATGACGTTCAAGAGGGTGGACTTGCCGCAACCATTGCGTCCGACGATGCCGACGCGCTCGCCTGGTTCGAGTGTGCATTCGAGACCGCGCACGAGGTAGCGACCCTCGTGCCCCACCGAAAGGCCCTCCATGCGTAGCGGCGCTTCACCTGCGCGCCTCAACGGCGTCATGTCGAGGTGCATGCGCTCGGTCATGGCTGATGGCAAGCTCAGGCGTTCGAGGCGCTCTAAGCGTTTGCGCCGGCCCTTCGCCTCCGCGGAGCGCTGCGAGCCAAGGTGGCGGCGGATGAACTCCTCTTCGCGGGCGATGAAGTGTTGTTGCTTCTTCACATCGCGGCGACGCGCTTCGAGTTCCTCCTTGCGCAGGACTTCCGCGCGGCTCCAAGGCGCGCGGTAAAGCACGGGCCCTTCGGTGGTGAAGGTGAGCGTCGCCGTGGTGACTTCATCTAGAAAGCGGCGGTCGTGGGAAATGACGAAGAGCGCGCCTTTGTGCCGCGCAAGATGTTCTTCGAGCCATTCAATGCCGTCGAGATCAAGGTGGTTGGTGGGTTCGTCGAGGAGCAGGAGATCTGCGCCTTCGAGCAAGAGTCGGGCCAACGCGACGCGGCAACGCTCGCCGCCGGACATCGTGGCGCAAGGCGCGTCGTGCAGCGACGTCTTCAAGCCCAAGTGAGCGAGGGTCTCTCGTGCGCGTCCATCGCGATTGCCCGCACCGGTCTCGAGCAACGTGCTGAGGCGCTGCAATTCCTGAACGAGTTCCTCCATGCGTTCAGGCTCAGGTGCTGAGGAGAGTTCCTCTTCCACCGCGCGGAGTTCGAGTTCTGCTTCATCGAGATGCGCAAAGGCTTCCAACACCGCAGAGACGGCGCTGGCACCTTGAGTGAACTCCGGATCTTGTCGCAACCATCCGGTGGCGAGGCCACGAGCCCGTGCGATGGTGCCGTGATCCGCTTGTTCGACACCTGCGAGCATCCGGAAGAGAGTGCTCTTTCCGCAACCGTTAGGGCCGGTCACGCCGATGCGATCCCCGGGGTGCAGCTCGACGTTGAGATTCTCGAACAGAGTTTCTGCGCCGAAGGACTTGCTAAGGCCATTCACAGCGAGCAAGGCCATGGCGCTCAGCTCTCCGCGACGGGGAAGGTCGCAGCCTTCGCGAGAGCTTGACGCAACGCATCGTGGGACACGAGTCGGCCAGCACTCGAGAGATCCACCCACGCCCCTGTGTCATGTTCACTCGAGCGCTGCCATTGGGGGCTCGGGGCGATGGCGAGGAACAGCACCACCTCTTTCTCGTAGCCCTCAGGATGGTCGGCGCGTTTGCCGGCCGCCACGCGATAACGCTGCACCTCACGAAAGCCTGGCACGATGCGCACTGCGCTGATGCCGGTCTCTTCGAGCAGTTCACGTTGCGCGCCGGCGAGCTCGTCTTCGTTGGCTTCGAGATGGCCCTTCGGGACCGACCATGTGCCATGCTTGGCGTTGCGCAGCAAGAGAAAGCGCCGCCCTTCTTCCGTGAGGAGCATGAGGATGAAGCCTGCTGCGCGGCGCATGGCTCGAAGATTCCGCCAGAATGGGGGCTCTGACAAGTCCACGCGCTTATGGGCATGGAGGGCCTTGGTAAAAGGGGACCCATGCAGGTGAGTCTCGTTTCAGTGCTGGGGAATGCCGCGGAATGCGCAGGGGTATGGCGCATGAGCTTGGCGTGGGATGCGCTGAAGCACGAGGCGCGGGCCGCGCGCTTTGTGATGCTGGCTCTCGAAGACCGTGCGGTGCAAGTCTTGCCCCGGCCGTTCTCGCTGTCTGATGTCTACCGTCGCAGCGATGGCTTGGTCGTGACCGAATTGCTCTACAAGCCCGTGGGACGTGTCACGCGCCGCATGAGTGCGCTCTTGCCTGGCAGTCGGGTGCACTTGGGGGGACTAGCTGGGAACGGCTTCCCCGAGGCCGATCCCGCGAAGAAGCCCGTGCTGCTCGCCGGAGGCATCGGCAACGCACCCTTTGCGTTGCATGTGCGCGAGCTGCTCGCAGGGACTTTTGCCGGGCGCGCGCATGAGGTGACCCTCGTGTTGGCCGGCCGCTCAGCTACGGATATCTGGATCCAGCCATGGGTGCGAGACTGCGGCATTCGCATTCTCGAATGCACGGACGACGGTTCGCGCGGAATGCGTGGCCGCATCACGGATGTGTTGTCGCAAGAACTTCCGAGTTTGGGGGCGATTGAGGCTTTTGTCTGCGGCCCCGAGCCCATGCTGCATGCCGTGCAGGACATGGCGCTGAAGGCAGGATTCACCTGCCATCTCTCTGTGGAAGAGCGCATGGCTTGCGGCTATGGCGTGTGCAACGCCTGCGTGGTGGAATCCCGTGGGGAAGGCCTACCGCGCGGCCAAGGCCAATTCCTGAAGGCCTGCGTGGACGGCCCGGTGTTCGAAGCGCGGAGCATTCACGCATGAAAACAGCACTCACGGTTTTAGGTGCGCTAATGCTCTTCTGCGCGTGCACTCACGGCGGCGTGCTTGTCGATGAACGCGGCGTGCTGCGCAATGGCGTGATCGACATGCGCAGCTTCGGTTCCGACGGCAGCGGCAAGGCCTTCGAACAGCGGCGCATCGTCGCGCGGGACGGACAAGTTCGCTGCACCATGAGTGGCCGCGACGGGGAATTCGAAGGCGTGGTGGAGCGGAGTGCTTGGGAAGATCTTTGGGCCAAACTCCTCGCGCATCAACCGTTCAACGCCGCGCACTTGGATGTGAACGAAGCGGATGCTGCGGGTGGTCCATACCATCTCGTGCGTTTGGATCTCGACAAAGACCACATGGAGTTTTCAGCGCAGAATCGCGCGGACTTCGGCCCATTCACGACTCAGGCCGTGCGCACAAGAGTGGAACTCACCAACGCCATTGTCTTGCTGGTGGAGCGCGCAGCCACCACGCCCGTGAAAGCGAAGTAGCTGCTGGTGTTCCCATGGGAATGAAGTTTGCGGTCGCGCTAGGCCTCTTGCTGCTGCTGCCGGTCCTCAGTGCTCAAGAGGCGTGGCCTTTCGGATCTCCGCGGCGCGAAGGCGGGCGCGAACTCGATCTTTGGAACCTAGGCCTCCTTGGTGCCAAGGCTCGTGAGCCGGGTCGTGCAGCGTCCACCACAGGCGCTAGTGGCGGGCGGCGCATGGGAGCTGTGCGCGATCAAGGTCAGGATGTTGGGCCGCAAGCCCTAGAAGTGGTCTTGCTGCATCCCGCGGGCGCGGCGGCGAAAGCTGGACTGCAAGTGGGCGATGTGATTCGCGGCATTCAAGGCGCCAGTTTCGATGGCGGGTGTTTGTCACCTCTCGCTGCTCAACTCGACAAAGCCGAGCGCGCAGAGAAGGGCTCTCTGACCCTGCAAGTGGCTCGCATGGTCAAAGGTCGTGAAGAGATCATCCCGCTCGAAGTCCCTGTGCGGGGAATTGGCAAGGCGAGCCACGAGCACAAGACCATTCAGCGCGCTGCGCTGCAGTTTCTCAATCAGCGTCAGATGGGAGATGGTGGGTTTGCGGAGACGCTCTCCGGGAAGAACGGCGCGGTGGTGCAAACCGCACTTGCGGGCCTCGCATGGCTCTCTGCTAGCGAAGACCCGAGCCGCGGGCCGTGGGCCCAAGCGATGGCTGCTGCTCGCGGGTTTGTTCTGCGCCACGCCTTGGAAGCGGACGGAACTCCGCGCATCAGGAACGGCGCGAATTGGGATCAAAGCACTTGGGGCGTGACTCACGCTCTGCTGTTTCTGTCGGAGTTGCGCCTGCGTTCGAAGAGCAGCGTGCCCGCATCGGAACTACAACGTTTGGTGAAAGCTCTTGAAGAGCGCATGGAAGATTCCGGCGGTTACGCCCATGGCCCGGGTGGAAAGAACGCGCTGGACTACCTCGAACTCAACATCCTCTCTGCGAGCGTCTTGTCGGCCATGGGGCTCGCTCATGCCGCAGGGGCAGCGGTGGAGTTGCCGCGGATGCAACGGGTCATGGCCTATTGCGAAGCCTCAGCATCCTCCGACGGTGGAGTGGGCTACAGCACAGGTGCTGGGCAGAAGGGCCACGGCAATATCGGCCGCACCGCTGCCGCACTGCTCGGTGCACGACGCTTTGGTTGGAGCGATAAGCCCTTTGCGCTCAAGATGAAGAGCTATGTGGAGCGCAATGCTGCGGACGTCATGGGCGGCCATGCGTCCTTGATGCAGCATGTGTTGCTCTCTGGTGTGGCGGCTGCGGCGTTGGGAGGCGAAGTCTCGCAGCGTTGGTGGGCGCGTGCGGAACGCGACCTCACTCTGGCGCGGGCTCCCGATGGCAGTCTTCAACCGCGGCCTTGGCACGAGTCGTTGTCCATGGACAGCAACTCGGACGTGAGCGTGGGTGAAGTGTGGTCCACGGCCTGCTGGGCAGTGGTGCTAGGTGCAGACTCCAAACGCAGCGCAGGCCCGGGATTCCCCGGCTGGTGCGGACTGACCTCACCCCAGCGTTGATCAGTTGCCGGGCGCGGGGGGCGGCAGGACGTCGAAGCGCGCCATCATGCCAGTGTCCTCATGTTCAAGGATATGGCAGTGAAACACATTGGGGCCGATGAAATCGTTGAAGGGAATCTTCACGGTGACGGTGCCCGCTGCTGGCACGTTGACCGTGTCGCGCCAATAGGGTTGTGCCAGTGGCAAGCCGTTGATGTGCGTGACGAGGAAGTGGTTGGTGTGCAAATGGAACGGATGGCCGGTGGTCACGCCATCTTGAATCGTCCATTCTTCCACGCTTCCGAGGGGCATCGTCGCACTAACGATGCTCGGATCGAAGGGCTGAAAGTTCACACCCATGATCATGGGGAACTCTGACAGGATGTCGAAGGTCCAGTAACGCAGTTGCGCTGGAGCACCCGGGTCGGGCGGAGAGGGCAGGAGCGTTGTGGGCAGATCCATATTCATGGGCGTGCCTTCCACCACGACCTCGGCGAGGATGTGTTCTGGTACGTAGGGGGAGAGTCCGTTTTGATGCTCTAGCTTGCGCAGCATGTAGCGGCCCGGTTCTCCTGCACGCACCATGACATCCGTGCGCTGCCCGGGGATCAGAAGAATCTCTTCTGCGCTCTGAGCGGCCGGCAGCGTGATGCCGTCGAACGCGATCTGATGCAGGTTGTGGCCATCAAGGCGCAGCGGGAAATAGCGGCTGCCGCTGCCCGCGAGGATGCGCCAGCGTTGCACTTCTCCCGGACGCATGGTGAACACGGGACGCACGCGGCCATTCACCAAGAACACATCTTGGCCTGTTTCGCTCATCACGGGGACGCGGCCCGTAGCGGGGTTCAGCTTGATGTTGGCGAGCATGAGAATGCGCTCGCGCGCCGCGGCAATCGCAGGCAATGCGTCCACGTCTCCGCGCACGATCAAGGCGCCTTGCAGGCCGTTGGCAACCTGCCAAGCCACATGTCCATGATGATGTGGGTGGTACCAGAACGTCCCCGCTGGGTGATTGGACGGCACTTGGACGTTGTAGGTGAAGCTTTCTCCCGCGGGCACTGCCACGAGTGGATTGTCGGAGTTGCCTAGGGGAGAAACGTGCAGACCGTGGAAGTGAAGATTGCTCACTCGCGGATCGGTGCCCTCCTCGGCATCGAGAGGCATGGGGATGTTGTTCACGAGGGTCAGTTGAAGTTGATCTCCGGGCCGCAACTCGAGGGTCGGTCCAGGAATGCCGCCGTCGTACGACGAACTCACGAGGGATTGACCAATCCCGATGTCGTGGGATTTCTCCGACATGGTGAGCGTGGTGGTGAGCAGGCCGCCGCTACTCGCGCGCACCTCTGCTTGGGGCAGGGTTTCGAAGACCACGGCTTCGTTCCGCGTGCAAGCGGCCAAGAGCACGAGCGAGGCGCCGAGCAGATGTGAATTCAATCGCATGGCCCAATGCTAGTAAATCGCGGGCTTGCATCCCAACTCTGTGTGGAGAGCTGGCGGCCGGTGTAAGTTCACGCCATGGCCATTGCAGACTCTCAGAGGCGGCCCGGGGGCATCACGGCCTTGGCCGTAATCAATCTGGTATTCGCGGCCTTCTCGGCACTAGGGCTCCTTACGCTGGCAGGCATGCTCCTCCTGAAAGACGTGCTCGACAGCGCGGACGCTGCCGAAATGGATCGCGGAATGAAGACCGCGTTCGGCACAGCGGGCACGCTCGGGATTGTGTTGCACCTCGTGCTCGCCGCGGTGGCTGCGGGGTTGCAATTCGTTTCTGGATTCGGCTTGTTGAAGATGGCGCCGATCCTCGGGCGCTGGCTGTGCAATGGGTACGCCATCTTGTCGCTGCTGCGGATTGGCCTAGACCTTGCCGTGGGCTTC
>Ga0233425_10003392_pt1 | contig 28966 bp, 27 predicted proteins | sample Watercolumn_Towu_2_FD_181712 | JGI IMG/M metagenome (GOLD analysis project Ga0233425, IMG submission 181712) | Freshwater microbial communities from Lake Towuti, South Sulawesi, Indonesia - Watercolumn_Towuti2014_140_MG | ecosystem: Environmental > Aquatic > Freshwater > Lake | place...
TTTCCCGGCACAAGATCGTGCCGGGAAAATCATCGTCCGGCAGTTGTCCAGTCTTTGTCACTTGAGCGAATAGCGATACAAGTGACCGGAGGGAACGGGCGGTTATAAGTTATTTTCGTATTAATCCGTTATCCACAGATAATCAGCCATCTTCGGATCCAAGGTTCGGGAAGGATAATCCGGAGGGATAGGGAGAATAGTCTTAAAGGTGTGGGCCTTTCGAATCCCAACCAGTCTGGGCAAACCAAATTTGTGGGCAATATGCCCTCGACCGACTAAAACCACGATGGGCCCCTGTCTTGATGGAGTCTTCAGAAGTTCAGACAGCGTTTCGGCCATGGTTTCTTCCCAAGCCAACTGGGCTTCATAAAAACTTTCAAAATTTTTTATTTTCCCTTTGGGGTGGTGGGCATACTGCTTTCGAAGCATCTCCAGATGTTCGGGATGATCATAATGAAAATCTGAAGCGACCTTTCGTCTATCTTCAGGACTCAACTGTTGCAGCCCATTTTGAGCAATCCGGTTGACAATTTCATTCGGGGCATTCAACGCGGCCATTTTCAAACTCCTGGCCCGGGCCCAGTGGAAAATACCCCGGTAGAGGTCAAAAGGGTACCCCCAATTTTTCTCCCAATCAGCCCGCGTCAGAAAATCCTTTTCCGTTAGGAGACCCTGGGAATAATGATCCACTAGTGGCTGGGTTTCTCTGGGTAACATCTCTAAAGCCAGAATCAAATTTGGATGAAGAGTCTGCAGCCCTTTAAGGAGAGTAAGGTGCAGTTGATGATCTTCCATCCGGGTATGGGTCTCGCCCATATAAATGATATCGGCTTTGGAAAGGCGCTTGACCAGGGAGTCGAGAGATAGGACCTCTCCGCTGGCTGTATCAACCGCGTCCCCTGATTTTAGATGAGGAGAAGAACCCTGAAGGATCAAAGGCTGGAGCGAAGGTCTGATCGAACAGTTCGCCCAGGGCAACAACCCTAATCCTAAAAAAATCAGCGTGATGATTTTTTCCAATAGACCAAGCCTTTACCTGGTGGGAAACAAGTGGCTGTTAAAAAAAATCGGTCAAATAGGGATTGGTCTTTTTCTCCCAGCCCACCGTGGATCTGGGCTGGTCGCCGTAATCATGGCCCGGCCAGACGATGGTCTCGTCAGGCAGAGAGGCGATCTTATGCTGAAGCGAGTCAAGGAGCACTTCAAACGAACCGCCCGGCAGATCGGTTCGTCCAACGGCTCCGACGAACAGGGTGTCTCCGGTGAAAAGGTTATTCTTCCCAAAAAGGCATATGCTCCCTGGAGTATGGCCGGGGGTATGAATGACTTGAAGGGACTCCTGCCCGAATTGAATACGATCCCTGTCTTTGACGGTCCGGTCTACCCCCGGAGAGGGCCGAAACCCCATCTGGGCGGCCATCTGTCGGGCAGGGGCATTATCAAAGAGCCGGGCATCGGCCTCGTGCATAATGATTTTGACCCCTGTCTGTTGGGCTAAAATATGATTGCCGCAGGTGTGGTCTGGGTGACCATGGGTGTTGATGAGATAAACAGGTCGCCATTTTCGTTCAGTTAAGACCTGGAGAATCCTCTGTTCGTCTCCGGCCGGATCAATCAGCACGGCCTCTCCGGTTTGCGGGCAGGCGACCAGATAACAAAATACCGCCATCGGTCCGACTAACATCTGTTCAACAACCATAGTCACCCTTCGGTTTTGACCCTTATCATTTTCCAGATTCAAGTTTATCAGGAAGCTTTTTTAGCCTTATCTCTTTCCTCATCCCGGAGCACCCGGCGCAGGATCTTGCCTATCGGGGTCATGGGCAGGGCATCCCTGAACTCAACTACATGAGGCCGTTTATAGGCAGCCATTTTATCATGGCAGAATTGCATGATCTCCTCTTCCGTAGCCGTTTCCCCCGGTTTAAGCTGGATAAAGGCTTTGACGATCTCGCCGCTTTTCGAAGAAGGGATCCCCACCACAGCGGCATTGGCCACTTTCGGATGGGTATATAGAATTTCTTCCACCTCCCGAGGAAAGGCCTTCAGTCCCCCGACAATGATCATATCCTTTTTGCGGTCGGTAATGACCGTAAATCCTTCTTCATCCAAGTGGCCGATATCGCCGGTCAGGAAATAACGCCTTCCATCATACATTTTGAAGACCGCCTCATTGTCTTCCGGCCGGTTCCAATACCCCTTCATGACCTGGGGGCCGCTGACGGCGATTTCCCCGTCTTCCCCCTGGGGCATTTCTCTGGTTCCGGTCTCGACATCCACAATCTTGACATAGGTGTCGGGCAAAGGAAGACCAATACTCCCAAACTTGCGGTCCCGGCTGTTGGTAGGATTGGTATGGGTGACCGGCGAGGTTTCGCTCAAACCATAGCCTTCCAGAACAATAGCCCCGGATAATTCTTCAAAACGCTTGGCCACCTCTACCGGTAAAGGAGCGGCTCCGGAGGCGCAATAGACTATGGATTTGAGATTAAAACTATTGATCAAGGGATGGTTGATAATGGCGCTATAGAGGGTCGGCACCCCATGGAGAACAGTCACCTGATATTTTTGGATCAGGTTGAGGACTTCAGTAAAGGGTGGATTGCCGGCCCTGGGGTCCGGAACACAGACCACCCGAAATCCTCCTCCACAACAGGAGAGCAGGGTCAGGGTTAAACCGTAGGAATGATACCAGGGTAAAACTCCGAGATAGGTCTGATTGCCCATAGAGGTTAATTTTTTAGCCGGACCACCATCTTCTTGATCGATTAAGGCCCATTCTTCCAGCATGGCCAGATTGGAGCCGATATTGTTATGGGTCAGGGAGGCCCCTTTGGGGACCCCGGTGGTCCCGCCGGTATAGAGGATCAAGGCCAGATCCTCCACCGGATCGACTTTAAGGGAAGGCGGTGAGGGAGGGGTTTTGATCACTTCTTTAAAAGGGATATGCTGAGGGTCCAAAGCCGGGGCTTTAGGGATTTTCCCTAATAGACCACCGAGGAACCCTTTAAGCGGCGGCAGAAAATCCTTGATACTGCAGACCACTACCGTCTTCACGTTCGTCCCTTTGAGGGCTTCCAGGGCCGTGGGATAAATTACCGGATGGTCCAGGACAAAGAGGGCTTCGGCCCCGGAATCCTTGAGTTGAAAATTCAGTTCATTGGTCTTGTACATGGGGTTGCAGGTCACACCCACCGCTCCTGCTTTTAAGGCCCCGAAAAAGGTAACCGGGAAATGGGGAAGATTAGGAAGAAAAAGGGCGACCTTGGCCCCGGGTTTTATCCCCTTTTGAACCAAAAAGGTGGCCACCCGATTGGCCTTATCCCATATTTCGCTGTAGGTCTGTTCATGATCGGCGAAAATCGTATAGGTCCGGTCCGGGGTTTCCTTAACCCGATCGTCCAGAAGCTGATAAAGGGGTTGAGGGGGTTTCTGCAGAGTATAAGGGACTTCCTTCGGCCATTTGAATTTATGCCAGAGTTGTTGTTCCATGGGAATCCTCCTGTATATAAGACGTAAAATTGGATAAATTGAGTAAAAACTCAGCAAATACTAGATGATCTTAAAAGAAAAACATCTAAAGGGCAATGAAAATTATGATTTTTTTCATTTAAATGAGTTGTTCCCTGTCTTAATTTTTATTATACTGGCTCTATGGAAAAATCGAAGAATGGCATTTCATTTTTTTTCCCTTCCTTAAAAAAAATTGAGGCCCTCCCATTTACGCCCCCAAGCACCTGCGGGACCCAGGCCGTATCCGTCACAGGCAGCCACTGTCGGCTTAATTGTAAACATTGTGGGGGCGTCATCCTTAAAAATATGCAGGACGCCCGGACCCCTAAGGCCCTGAAAGAAGCAGCCAACCGGCTGGCTCGAAAGGGGGGACGGACCATCCTGGTCAGCGGCGGTGCCGACCGGAAAGGGGAGGTTCCCTTATTGGATTTCATCGAAACCATTAAGGAAATCCGCACCGAATTCGGCCTAAAGGTCCTGGTCCATACCGGCCTGGTCTCCCCTGGGCTGGCTGACGGCCTGGCTGCGGCCGGGATCGACTTGGCCATGCTGGATATCATCGGGGATCAGGAGACGATTCGGGAGGTCTATCATCTCCAGGCCTCGGTAGAGGATTATGAACAGTCCCTAAAAAACCTGGTTGAGCGGGGCATCCCCACAGCGCCCCATGTGGTCATGGGCCTCCATTTCGGCCAAGTCCGCGGTGAAGGGCGGGCCTTAAAAATGATTTCCTGCTATCCGGTGAAGACTCTGGTCCTGGTCGGTTTTCGGCCCATCCCCAAAACCGCCATGGCCCACGTCCCTCCCCCCTCTCCCGAGACCTTGGGAGAGCTGTTTGTCCTGGCCCGGAGCTTATTTCCTCGCACTCCGGTTGTCCTGGGCTGCGAACGCCCCTTGGGGCTCCATCGCCGGCAGACCGATCTTCTGGCCCTCCAGGCCGGTCTGGACGCCGTTACTTATCCAAGCGACAAAACCGTCCAATGGGCTAAGGAGCAGGGGATCCCCATCCACTACCATACGGACTGTTGCGCTCTAATAACTTGAATCTTCCTGATTCATTAAACAGAAACGTGTTAATTTTGGGGTAAGCGTCAAAATTCCCCTCTATTCCCCTTTTTCAAAGGGGGTTGATTGCCTCCCTTTATAAAAGGGAGGAGCGGAGGAATTTTCGGGAATCCAAATAAGTCAAGGCAACTTTTTTATGATACGAATCATCGACACCGGCCTATTAAGCGGGGCTGAAAATATGGCCTGGGATGAGGCCTTACTGCAGGCCAGGGTGGACGGACACATTCCCGATACCCTGCGCTATCTGCGGTTTTCACCGCCTGTGGCCCTGGTGGGTTTTCATCAGGCCTTGGCCGAAGAAATCCGTCTGGACTACTGCCTCCAGGAAGGAATAGAAGTCAACCGCCGGATCACCGGGGGCGGAGCCATCTATTTTGATGAGGGTCAGTTGGGTTGGGAATTGATCGCCTCCCGCAAAACCCTTTCGGTAGGCCTGACCATGGAAGAGATCACCGGGGCCATTTGCCGGGCAGCAGTCCGGGGCCTCCGGAGCCTCGGACTCAAGGCGGAATTTCGACCCCGTAATGACATTGAAATTCAGGGACGGAAAATCTCCGGAACCGGAGCGGCCTTCGAAGGGGATTGCTTTCTCTTTCAGGGGACCTTGTTGATTGATTTCCATCTCGATCATCTGATCAAGGCCCTGCGCATCCCCACTGAAAAACTGAACCATAAAGAATTGTCCTCGGCCCGGGAACGGGTCACCAGTCTCCGAGAACAATTAGGAGAGCGGCCCGATTTGGAAAGGGTTAAGGCAGCTCTGGAGGAGGGCTTCCGAGAGGAATTGGGGCTTCGCTTTCAAACCGGCCTCATTACCGAGAGAGAAAAGGAAATGGTCCGGCAGCGCTTGTTCAAGATGCGTTCTTCCACATGGATTCAGGGATCAAGAATCCCTTTTCGCCCCCAGGAAGTCCTGCGCTCGATCCATAAAGAAGACGGAGGCCTGATCCGCACCGCTGTCAAGGTGGATCTAAAGAAAAAAAAAATTAAAGACATCCTGATTACCGGTGACTTTTTTATCCATCCCCGGCGGACCATTTATGATCTGGAAGCAACCCTGAAGAATAGTTCCATTAAGGATCTGGCCGATACAATTGAAAGGTTTTTCAAGGACAATAGGATCGAACTTCTGGGATTGAGTCCCCATGATTTTTTTCAGTCCATCCATCTGGCCCTGGATAAGATGAGCTATCCCGAATTAGGATTTTCTTTTGAAGAGGCCGACTGGATGACCGTCTTTAACGGCACCCTGCCGGATATCTTAAAAGAGTGTGATTTACTTTTACTGCCCTATTGTGCCAAATTACCCGAGTGTGAATACCGCACCCAGGACGGCTGTCTTCAATGCGGACAATGCACCATAGGAGAGGCCTTTGGCCTAGCTGAGTCCCGGGGAATGCAGGTCATCACTATCCAAAACTACGAACATCTGGTGGAGACCCTCGAGGATGAAAAAAGAAAGGGCGTCAGGGCCTATGTGGGCTGTTGCTGCGATGCCTTTCAGCTCAAACGTCAAGAAGCCTTTAAACAGTGCGGCCTGCCGGCTCTCTTGCTGGATATTGAAAACACGACCTGTTATGAGTTAAATAAGGAAAAAGAGGCTTATCTGGGCGCTTTTGAAAATCAAACCCATCTGCGTCTGGGGTTGTTGGAAAAGGTCTTGAAGCGAATCGAAGGAGGAGGACCACATGAACCGGCGGACCGTTAAAACAATCTTTGTCTTATTCATATCTTTTTTTTTGGAGCAACGACCATCCAAGGGCAAACCGCTTCAAGCCTCCCCCGAATCTCTTACATTGATGCCCACAATCATATTTCTGGGGGATCGGCCCACCAATCGGACTTCAGTAGTGCGGCCATTATCGCCCTAAGGGAAATGGATCATCTGGGCATCGGCCGGATCATTATCATGCCGCCCCCATTTTCTATGGGACACCGGGGCCGTTTTGAAGTAAATGCCCTCATCCCCCTGAAAGAAAAATATCCGGACCGGAATCCAGGTGTTTCCCTCCGGGAAGTCGAATTTCCGGAGGGAAACTAATTACGATTTGTACTCTTCCATTTTATTCAAAATGAATATTCTCGATTACAGGAAGCTAGTTTTATGAGTATTGATATCTTCTCAAGATATGCCCCTTCGGAGGAAAAGTATGGGAAACAGGTTTGTTCGATTAATTGATGATTAACGTCCTTTCATAGGCCTCTTTAATCAGCCGGGCCATGGTCGTCGGGTCCATGGGTGCGGTTTGGTCCACATTTTTTTGCCAGGCCAAAAGCAATCTGATCTGTTCGATAATGGGTTGAAGAGTGGACAGATAAATTGGGGCTGAGGCCTTTCCTTTTTGAGCGGCCTGTCGAATCGAATCAGCCGCCAGGACTCCGCTTTTCAGGGCCGTCCCGATCCCTTCAAAAGTAATGGGCAGGAGCAAACCGGCGGCATCTCCGACCAGCATAATATTTCCTTTAGCTGGAGAAAAGGCCCCGGACACAAGATCATTGTGCAGCTTGGGGACCATGCAGCCGTCTCTCCATTCCGGCCGGCAGGAGGGATCAAAACCGTATTCAATCAGGGTACGGTTGATGTCTTCCCTCAGTTCCGGAATTCCGCTTCCCTCAATTAAAAAACAATTCCCCTTGTGATTGATATTAAACCGGGGACGGGGCCGGCCTCGCGGAAAAAACCAGTGAAAATAGTCCTTCTCCAGGGCCAATGATCCGGTATAACATTCCCGGAGAGGAATGGAAAATTCCCAGGAAATCCCGGAGAACAGCTTCTTTCTGACCAGTGACCCTGCCCCATCGGCCCCGATGATCCATTGAGCCGTGATCGTTTTTTCACCGTCCGGTGAGGCGAAGAGGACCCTCAAAGGATTGCCGGTACCATCAATTTCCTTGATCTCGATTTTATCCCGCACCTCCACTCCGGCAGTCCTGGCCTTTTGAACCAACCAGAAGTCGAAGTCTTTTCTCCAAGCCAATGGCGTCGGCCACTCCAGAACTTGAGGCCGGCATCCGGGCACATGGAATTTATGCCCTTTGAGGATCGGAGGTTTTGTCAGAATTCCTTCGGGGAGGACTCCAAAGTGGGCATCAAGGGCCTCCCAGGCCCAGGGGCCCATGATCATCCCGGAACAGACTTTATCCCTGGGAAGGGATCTTCGTTCCAAAAGAAGAGTGGAAAAACCGCTCTCCACAGATCTTTTAGACGCCGCTGCCCCGGCTGGCCCGGCCCCGATGACCAGAACATCCCAGTTTGTTTTTATCACTAGCTGCCCGCCTTTTCAGGAAATGGATTTGATTTTAGTTCGAAAAAGTATAAAATCGTGATCAGAGAAGAGTCAAGGAAAAATTCGGAAAGGTCTCAAAGATGAAATTATAGAAAGTAACATAAGTAATGCAACACCAATGCATTTCTGCCGAATTATCCCCCCTTTAGCAAAGGGGGGCGAGGGGGGATTTAATCGCCGAAAAAATCCCCCTCATTCCCCCTTTTTCAAAGGGGGAGGTTCGGGTGAGCACTATCAAACACCCAATAACACTTTTCAAAATCGCAGAGGCTCCCATTGCATTACTTTTGCGGTTCTCAATAAAACATCTCGCAACCATCTTTAACTATGAATAGTCATCCATTTCTCACTTGCGATGTCCTGGTCATCGGGGCCGGGCCGGCCGGGAGTACGGCGGCCCGTTTTGCCGCCCAAAAAGGGGCTTCCGTAATCCTCTTAGAACGGCGGGAGACGGTCGGTCAGCCGGTGCGCTGTGCCGAATATGTCCCTTTACCCGTTGACCGCTATCTGGACTTAAACCGTCCCGGTCTGAAGGTCCAAGGGGTCCGGGCCATGGAAACGTTTATTCCCGGCCGACCGGTAAAAGAAACCACCGTGCCCGGACTTATCATTAATCGGGATCGTTTTGACCAGGAGTTGGCCGATCTGGCCCTCATGGCCGGGTCCACTTTACTAACGGGATGCCAGGCCGCCCAACGGGAAGACGATCAGGTCGTCGCCAGAGGAGAAAAAGGGCTGATCCGAATTCGCAGCCGGGTGATCATCGGTGCCGATGGCCCCTCCTCCCAAGTCCGCCGCTGGATGGGGATTTCTCAACAGCCCTGCCTGGTGGCCGCCCAATATCGGGTTCTTCTTAAAACTCCCCTGGACCGAACCCAAATCTATTTCCACCCTTATATCAGAGGTGGGTATGGCTGGTTATTTCCAAAAAGAGACCAGGCAAATCTTGGCCTGGGTATTGAACCTTCTTCCAACCGACAATTAATGCCCCTACTCAAACAATTCAAAGAGGAATTGGTTCAGAAGGGATTGATTGAGGAGAAGATAGTGAATCAGGCAGGGGGGCTGGTCCCGGTCGGCGGATTAACCCTCATTCATAAAGAAAACATGATCCTGGCCGGTGATGCCGCCGGCACCTGCCACCCCATAACCGGAGCGGGCGTTGGCAATGCCTTGATCTCCGGTGAGATAGCCGGAAAGGCAGCGGCTGAGGCGGTCCGACAGGGAAACCTAAACCCACTCCAAGAATACCAAAAAGAGCTGACCGGCCTCCTCGGACACAGCCTGAATCATGGGACCGAGAAGAGAAAAAGGATGATGGACCATTGGGACGAAGCGGACTTTTCCGAAACGATCCGCCGCAGTTGGATTGCTTTTAAAGACTATTACAGATAAATAACCCCTTTCAGTTCAAACAGGACATTCCATGAAACCCACTATTTTGGTCACCCGAAGGCTTCCCCAAGCGGTGATGGACGACTTGGCGGATCACTTCACTCTTGAAGAGAATCCTTTCGACCGCACCCTGACCCGAGAAGAACTCCTGCAGAGGATCAAGGGCCGGGACGGGCTGTTATCACTGTTGACCGACCGGATTGACCATCCGGTCATGGAGGCCGCCGGACCTCAACTCAAGATCATCGCCAATTATGCCGTGGGGTTTAACAATATTGACCTGGCGGCCGCCTCGGCCCGGGGCATCCTGGTGTCCAATACCCCGGGTGTCCTGACCGACACGACGGCCGATCTGACCATGACCCTGGTCTTGGCAGCCGCCCGCCGGCTGGTGGAAGGGGACCGCTTTGCCCGGGCCGGACGATTTAAGGAATGGGCCCCCCTTCTTTTTCTCGGTGCGGATGTTCACCACAAAACATTGGGGATCTTCGGCTTGGGTCGGATCGGCTCTGCCGTAGCCAGGAGGGCTCAGGGGTTCGATATGCGGATCCTCTATCATAATACCCGGCGGGCGGATCCGGAGATTGAAAAAGAGCTCAAGGCCCTTTATGTGGGCAAGGAAACCCTGCTGAAAGAGGCCGATTTTGTCACTCTCCATCTCCCTTTGACCCCATCTACCGTTCATTTTATCAGCACCCCGGAATTGAGTCTGATGAGACCAACGGCCTTTCTGATCAATACCTCCCGAGGAGAAGTAGTTGATGAACAGGCCCTGGTGGAGACTTTAAAGAACAAACGCCTTGCCGGAGCGGGCCTGGATGTTTTCGAACAAGAACCTCATATTCATCCCGCCTTGCTTGAGTTGGACAACGTGATCCTCCTGCCGCACATCGGCAGTGCCTCGTTGGAAACCCGAACCCGGATGGGACTGATGGCCGCCGCCAATCTAAAGGCGGCCTTTCAAGGACTCCTGCCGCCCAATTGCCTGAACCCGGAGGTGTTTAAAAAAAAATCCTCAATTTCGAATGAAACATTAACAGTGTAGGGTTCATCATCTCGCTCACCCTGTTTTCATCTCTCGTGGTGTCCCGGCCTGCCTTGCGCAGGCATTCACCCCCAAAGGCGGGGCATGGCTGTTTAACAGGAAAGCGAAGGCCTCGTCTTCGACCAACGGTCAGAATTTCCCCGTATCCTTGAAGAAATCGCTGATGAAGGTAATACGGCCGTCGACAATTTCCAGCCAGGAGACCCCTTCATTTTCATAAGGTTCCCCGTTTCGCATCATCCCCTGATTATGCCAATGAACGGCAACCTGATTGTCCTGGACAATGATGCGGAGAAGGTGAAAAATCAGTTTTGGATAGTGTCGAAACAAGATGCGCAGGAATTTCAGAATACGATCTTTTCCCTCGACAGGGTGGGTTTTCGGAAAAAAAAGCCGGGCATCTTCGGTGAGCAACCCGGCCAGTTGATTGAGATCACGGGTATTGACACAGTCAAAAAAATCGGTCGTCACTTTGCGGGCATTCTTGATCATCTCTTCTTATCGAACACCTCCAATTGTTTTTCAACTTCTTCCGTGAGCCTCCTCTTTCGGATTTCTTTTTACTCCCCTTCCTTCAGTTTTTCAGAGAAGGAATAACAATGGTCGGTATACTGGAAGCCTTTGGACAAACAGGCCTGGAGGCCCTCGTCCTTGGATTCGAGACCGGCCACTTTCAGATCATAATCAACCATAACTTTGACCAGCTCGCTAAAGGTAATCCTGGGATGCCAGTCCAGTTGTTTCTCGGCCTTGGAAATATCGGCTAAAAGGAAGTCCACCTCCGTAGGCCGGAAATAGCGGGGGTCTATCTCGATGAGGACATCACCTGGTTTAGGAATCCCGGCCTCGCCCTTCTGGATTCCGGCCGTTTTTCTTCTCCCCAGGGACCTGACTATTCCCTTGGTTTCTAGGCCGGCCCCCTTCCACTCCAACTCAATCCCGGCATAGGCAAAGGCGGTGGTGATAAATTCACGGACCGAATGGCTTTCTCCGGTGCCGACGACATAATCATCCGCTCTTTCCTGCTGAAGCATCAGCCACATCATCTCTACATATTCCGGGGCGAATCCCCAGTCCCTTTTAGCGTCCAGATTACCGACATAAAGCCTCTGTTGGTTACCCGACAGGATGTTGGCCAAGGCCCGGGTGATCTTGCGGGTGACGAAGGTTTCTCCTCTTCGCGGGGACTCATGGTTAAAAAGGATACCATTGCAGGCAAAGAGGTTATATCCTTCCCGGTAGTTCACCGTCATCCAATAGGCATAAATCTTAGCGGCTCCATAGGGGCTTCGGGGATAAAAAGGGGTTTGCTCATTTTGAGGCGGAGGAGAGATGCCGAAAAGTTCCGAGGAGGAGGCCTGGTAATATTTGGTCTGAATGCCGCTCCGACGGATGGCTTCCAAGAGCCGGGTTGTCCCCAGGCCGGTAATATCCCCGGTGTACTCCGGGGCGTCAAAACTGACCCGGACATGGCTTTGAGCCCCTAGATGATAAACCTCATCAGGCCTGAGATTATAGATCAGTTCGGTCAGTTGCCCGGCATCGGAGAGGTCTCCGTAATGAAGAAATAAGCGAGCCATCGGATCATGGGGATCCATATAGATATGGTCAATCCTTCCGGTATTGAAGGTGCTGGCCCGCCGGATAAGACCATGGACCTGGTACCCTTTGGAAAGTAAAAATTCGGAAAGATAGGAACCGTCCTGTCCGGTGATGCCGGTAATTAAGGCCTTTTTCATCTTTTGTCCTTTTCCTTTTTATCCTTTTGAAGAAAATCCTCCAGGACCTGAACATGGCGGTTTTCTTCGGAAATGATTTGATCAAGCCGATTCAAGGTCTTTTCATCGTCCAGAAACGCCCCAAGCATCTGGTAAAAGACAATGGTATCCTTTTCGAATTCGAGCGACAATTCCAGGAGCCCCTTAACATCCTCTATCCTGGAAAAATCGGCCTCTTCTATGGAAAAGGCCTGATCACCCAAAACACCTTGCAGAACGGCCTGCCCCATCTCTTCCAGGCGGGGATCCTCCCCGGAATTCTCCCTCCCTGCTTTCAACGAAGCAAACCAACTCTCATGTTTCGCCTCCTCCTCCTTCAGCCAGAGGAGCATGGAGGCCAAAGAGGCATCGGTCACCGAATCGCCGGCTTTTCCATAGGCTTTGGCCCCGTTTTTTTCGATCCGAACAGCCAGGTCTATAATTTCATTTAAACTGAACATGGTAAGCCTGCCGCTTTGCTCTTCTGTCTTTTTTTATCCTCATTTTATCCGTCGGGGCGCTCGTCTATTCATTCCCAGCCTTACAGGGTATTTAACCCTTAGACTGGAGAATGTAAATATTTTTTTCGCCTTGTCACCACCCGGACCGGCCGGAACCAAAAGTGGATTAATCCGATAAATGTTTTAATTGGTCCGGGTTAAGGGCTTGTCCTCTGATAAATTCTATCCATTTTTCGTAGAAATTTATTCTTAAGTTACCAAGGGAAAAAGGGTTTCAGGCCCTGTTTCTTTGGCTCTTTCGCCGGTCGCGACCATCAATCCCTTCTCTCAAGCTTTAAAATAATCCGGCACAAAATACTATAATAAAACATAATAATTGGATATAATAGATTGATGAGGACAACGCCGAAAACGAGCCATCAACCCAAAGTCAGGTGAAAAATGGATATGGATCAGCCGAAAACAATGGCCACTGAAGACAAATTAAAACAAATCGCCGAAGAATGGCAGGCCACCTTTGATGCCATCACCGATCTGGTCATGTTCTTGGATGAGGAATTCCGGATTGTTCGAGTGAATAAATCCGCCCTCGGATTCTTGGGCCTGCCCTATCAAAAGGTGATCGGCAAACATTGTTATCAGTTAATGCATGGAATGGATAAACCCCCTCAATTTTGCCCCCTGACCAAAACACTCCAGAGCAAAAGGCATGAAGTAGATGAATTTCTTGATCCAAAAAATAATCGCTGGTTGCTTGTTTCGGTCGATCCGATCATCGACGGAGATGGAAAGATCACCGGGGTGGTCCATATTGTAAAAGATATTACCGAGCGGAAGGGTTGGGAAGAGGCTTTAATGGAGTCGGAAAACAAATTCCGAGACCTGACCGAGAAGTCGTTGGCCGGCGTCTATCTCATTCAGGATGGATTCTTTCGATATGTCAATCCCCGCTTCGCCGAAATCCACGGATATGCCGTGGAGGAAATCTTGCACAAAAAAAGACCCAGCGATCTGCCGTTACCGGAAGACTTGCCTATTGTTGCCGAGAATTATCGCAAAAGGATCTCCGGTGAAGTCGAATCCCTTCATTTTGAATTCCGGATACTGACCAAGCAAAAGGAAATAAGATATGTAGAGGCCTACGGATCGCGGACCATCTATAATGGAAAGCCGGCGGTTATCGGCACCTTATTGGACATAAGCGAACGCAAAAAATCGGACCAAACCTTTGAGGAGGAAAAGAAACGCTTTCAGACCGTGGTGGATAATGCTCCCTTCGCCATGGTTCTGCGGCAGCCGGATGGAACCTTTACCTATATAAATCCTCAATTCAAGGTCTTATTCGGCTATGATCTCAATGATATCCCGGATGGTCAAAGCTGGTATCGAAAAGCCTATCCCGATCCGGATTATCGGCAGAAAGTCTTGAATACCTGGCTGGAGGATTCCTATGGAGAAAGGGCGGGACGTTCACGAACCAGGATATTTTCAGTCACCTGTAAAGACGGCACGACAAAGGAAATTCGTTTTAATGGTATGAGGTTGCCGACTGGTGAAATCATCATGAGCTGTGAAGATATCACCGAGCGCCGGCGGGCCCAGGAAGCCCTCCGGGAGTCGGAATTAAAATACCGCAGCGTCGTGGAAACGTCCCTGGTCGGCTTTTATATCGTTCAGGACGGCTTTTTCCGTTTTGTCAACCAGCGGTTTTGTGAAATAAACGGCTATTCCATGGAAGAACTGATTCACAAAATGGGCCCCCAAGACTTGATCCATCCTGAAGATAAACAACTGGCCAAGGAGAATCTTGAAAAACGGATATCCGGAGAAATCGATTCCATTGAATATAGTTTCCGGGTTATCCGAAAAGACGGCCAGGTCATCAGCGTCAAAATCCTGGGGAGTTCGATGATATATAACGGCCGGCGGGCGGCCTCGGGAATGGTTATCGATATCACCCGGGAAAAAACTCTGGAGGCCCAACTCCGACAGGCCGAAAAAATGCAGGCCATCGGGACCCTGGCCGGGGGATTGGCCCACGATTTCAATAACCTTTTAATGACCATTCTGGGTTATACATCTCTCTTGCTTCTGGACATCGATCCTCAAAATCCCGCCTATGAAAATCTGAAAATTATTGAAAACCAGGTCCAAAGCGGGGCCGATCTGACCCGTCAGCTACTGGGGTTTGCCCGGGGGGGCAAGTACGAAGTTATGGCGACGGACCTGAACGAATTATTGACCCATTCCGCAGACCTTTTCGGCCGGACGAAGAAAGAGATCCGGATCTTTCGAAACCTGAATGATAACCTTTGGAAGGTGGAGGTGGATCAAGGACAGATTGAGCAGGTCTTTTTAAACCTCATGGTCAATGCCTGGCAGGCCATGCCGGGAGGGGGTGATCTCTACCTGGAAACCAGTAATTTTGAACTGGACGACATACAAGCGAGGTTTTCTGCCTTGGCCCCGGGAAGGTATGTTAAAATTTCCATAACCGATACCGGAATCGGTATGGATGAGTCGACCCGGCAGCGGATATTCGAGCCCTTCTTTACGACCAAAGAAATGGGCCGGGGAACCGGACTGGGCTTGGCCTCCACCTACGGGATCATTAAGAATCATAACGGGAATATCCACGTTTATAGTGAAAAAGGAAAAGGAACGACTTTTTCCATTTATCTTCCGGCCACGGAAAAGGCCGTAATCAAAAGAACAAAGACCAGCGATAGAGTCCTGTCCGGCTCCGAAACCATTCTGCTGGTAGACGACCAGATGGACGTGATCAAGGTCGGAAAAGCCATCCTTGAAAAATTGGGTTATAACGTTCTTCTGGCCTCCAGCGGAGAAGAAACCCTGGAGATCTATACAACCCACCGGCAGCACATTGATCTGGTAATCCTCGATATGGTTATGCCTGGAATGGGCGGAGGAGAAACCTTCAGTCGGTTAAAAGAACTTAATCCAAATCTGAAAACGATTCTTTCCAGCGGCTATAGCTTAAACGGACAAGCTTCCGAGATTATCAAGAAAGGATGTGACGGTTTCATCCAGAAACCCTTCACTGTTTCAGCCTTGTCCGAAAAGATCCGCGAGGTTCTGGATTAAAGGTCCCTCCATGGCTCATCATCCTTTCCAGAAAATGACCGGCCGTCTACTTACTTGGAATAGTTGCCCGGCAACCCAACCCCCTTCCTCCATAGGTTTAGGGGTCTTATTGCTGGCCGTCCTTATCCCGGGGTGTCTTGCCAAGTCACCCGTCGTTACACCCCCTCCGACTCCCGGAAAGGTGCAGGTCGTGGAGAGGCCCCAGCGGCTACTCCCTCTCGGGTATACCATTCAAGTCGGCTCATTTACCCAGGTGGAAAATGCCCGAAGACTGGCGAATTCCTTAAAAAGACAAGGCATCGAGGCCTACTTTTTTGTCTCCACTCCCGGGATCTACAAAGTCCGCTTTGGAGATTTTCCCTCGGAAAAACTGGCCCGGGAAAATGCCGTCCGGCTTCAGAGTCAAGGCAGTATTACCGATTTCTATATCATCCGTCCCGCCGATTTCGCGGCCTCCAAAACAAAACAATACGGCACCCACTACCTCCGGGAGGAATTGAGCAAGACGGCCGAAAAATTCATCGGCGTCCCTTACCTCTGGGGAGGGACCTCTGTGGAAGAAGGGTTTGACTGCAGCGGGTTGACCATGGTTACCTATCAACTTAATGGCCTGAATCTGCCCCGGTCATCCAAAGCCCAATATGAAACCGGAATCCCGGTGGAAAGGGAACACCTGGAGAAAGGGGATCTGGTTTTTTTCAGCACTAAAGACCCGGGCAAGATTTCCCATGTGGGCATCTATATCGGGGAAGGGAAATTTATCCACTCCCCCCGATGGGGGAAAAAAATCCGCATCGAATCCCTTTCCAGCCCCTATTTTCGAAAACGTTATGCCGGGGCCAGGACCTATCTGGAGGGCCGGTCTTAAGGAATCGATGATGAACGACACACCGAAAATCCGCATCCTGGTGGTGGATGATGAGAAAAACCAACGGGAACTGCTTCAGGGTTATCTGCAAAAGAAAGGCTTTTCGACCCAGTCCGCTGAAAGCGGCCCGGCGGCCTTGGCCTGGCTGCAAGAGCATGTCTGTGAGGTCATCCTCACGGATCACAAAATGCCCGGCATGGATGGCACCGCCCTGCTTAAGGAAATTAAAGCCCTTTATCCGGAGACCTGGGTCGTCTTAATGACCGCTTATGGAACAGTGGAAAAGGCGGTGGAGGCCATGAAACTAGGGGCCTATGATTATCTGAGCAAACCGATTGATCTGGATGAATTACTGTACCTCCTGGAACGAATCGAAAATAGTATCCTCCTGACCTGGGAAAATCGCCAATTACGAAGAGAATTAAAAGAAAAGTTCCGCTTTGATGGTCTCATCACCCAGAGTCCCAAAATGGAAGAGGTCCTCTCTCTGGTGGCCCGGGTGGCGCCCAGTCAATCGACGGTCCTGATCCGCGGGGAAAGCGGGACCGGCAAAGGCCTCATTGCTAAAATCATTCATTATCAGAGCCCTCGGTCGACCGGCCCCCTCATTCCCCTTAATTGTGCGGCCATCCCCGAAAACCTCTTGGAGAGTGAGCTCTTCGGCCATGAGAAAGGGGCCTTTACCGGAGCCCTCTTCCAGCACCAGGGCAAATTCGAGCAGGCCCGGGGCGGGACCCTTTTCCTGGATGAAATCGGAGACCTCTCCCCGGCCTTGCAGGCCAAACTGCTGCGGGTCATTCAGGAGAAAAGCTTTGAACGGGTGGGCGGGAATAAAACCATCCAGACGGATGTGCGTCTTATTTCAGCCACCCATCAGGATCTGGAAGGCTTTATTCAGGAAGGGAAATTTCGTCAGGACCTCTATTTCCGTCTCAATGTGGTCTCTCTTTTATTACCCCCCCTGAGGGAACGCCGCGAAGATATCCCTTTGTTGATCGATCATTTTCTGACCACCTTCGGCGGCCGGAACAACAAACCAGACCTGGAAATCTCCAAAGAGGCCCGAGACCTTCTCCTGCGTTATTCTTATCCTGGAAATGTGCGAGAACTGGAGAATGTGGTCGAACGGGCCGTCGTCCTTTGCCGGGGCCGCTTGATCACCAGCCGGGACCTGCCTTTTCATTTGAAAGAGGGGACAGGGGAAAGTACAGCCTTCTCCCTGCCGGCTCAACTGACCCTGCCTCAGCAGTTGGAAGAATTGGAAAAACAGCTGATCCGGGAGGCCTTGAAGGAAAACAGCGGCATCCAGACACGGGCCGCGGAACAATTGGGGATCAGTGAAAGGGTTTTACGCTATAAGCTGCAAAAGTATGGATTGTAACCCATTACGCGTTGCGAGTTACGGGTTGCGGGTTTTTGAAAAAGGATTTTTTCCCGCAACTCGCAACGCGGCTACTCTATTCCACCGGCACCCAACAATAATCCAAGACCGTGTTGGTTGGCTCTTCGGTGCGGAATTCCGCCTTAACCTTCATCCCGATATAGGGTTTGCCGTACAATAAATAACTCTTGGGAATCGTGGCCAGACCGGGAATCCCCACTTCAATCTGCCAATAGGGGGTGGATAGTTCCACACCTATCCCGGCATAGACGACCTGGGCATAGGCATAAACCTTTCCTATGACCGGATTCTTCAAGGCCTTCCATTTCATTTCCGTATGGCAGTCCGGACAATGGGCCCGGGGTGGGATCCACAGGCGGTTTTCGGAACATTGTTTGTTCGGGCAATAGGTGGACATCAGTTTCCCTTCTTTCAAGCCCTGGAAAAAAGGAGAAAGCATCCCATAAGTGTGAATATGCGTCAAGGACCGAGGCCATTCGATTACGGTCCTCGGCTCCGTTTGCCGTATTTTTGTCGTCTTTCCGATGAATTTGACTTGTTTCATTTTTTTTGCCATCTTTCCATTCCTCCTTTACCAGCTCTTTCGTAAGATACCGACGGTTACATGGGATCCAACCCCGGCGTGGGAAACCCACATGGCCTGTTTACTCTTTTTGGGAATCTGCAGGCTCTGCCAGTCTCTCGGTTTGGTTTTCCCCCATTTCTTCCAGATCTTGGGATCGCCATGGAATTTATCGTATTTCTGTTGAAGCTGCCAGAGACACTCGGCGGCCTGGAAGATCCCCGTAGCCCCTACGGCATGCATGGTGCCGATGAGGCCTCCGGAAAGATTGGCCGGGCACTTCCCGGGTTTGCCGGTATTGGGATTAATATAGTAGGCATCACCGGATTCGATGTAGTCCTGCTCTTGACCATAAGGACGCAAGCCCACATCGCCATAGGTCTGGAGATCGCTGATGGTAAAGGCATCATGGAGTTCCACCAGATCAAACTCTTCCAGAGGATCTTTGATCCCGGCCATCCGGTAAACCAGATAGGCGGCAAAGCGGGAAGCCAGGAAGCTTTCAAAACCCGGATAACGGGCATCGGCTTTTCCATAGAGATCGTCATACATCCCCGGTGTTTCATTGGGCAGCAAAGGCACTTCCATGTGGCGGCGGTCAGCCACCCGAAGGGTATGGGTCCCTCCGCTAATAAACAACTCGCAGGGATGATCGGTCAGTTTATAGGCCGTCTCTTCGTCGCAGGGCAGAACAGCTGCCGAGCCCACACTCATGGCGCAGCATTCCAAGAAGCGGAGCGGATAGGCGGACATGGGGCTGGCCAGAACCTCTTCCACTGTATATTTGCCCGGTTGTTGAGCATAGGGAGAGGAGCAGGCATAGAGGTGGTTCTTCACGGCGATCTTGGCCCGGGTTATTTCCGAGACATTTAAGGCTTCGGCGAAACGGTTGGCCATAGGGGCATAGTAGGATGAATAAATGCGACCCAGCCGGGTTTCAAAGTCCTTACAGGCCGCTGTGGAGATATAAAAATTCCCGGTCCGGGTATCGACTTCGTCCATCCGTTCCCAGCCGGCCACCAGGGCCACATTGGCGTATCCGGAGGCAACGGCTAAAGCGCCGGCCAGCACCGCGGCCCCGCCGGTGGCCCTGACGGTCGGCCTCCTCCAGCCAATGACGCAGGATCTTGGCAAAACCGACATACCCGCGCAGGACCTGCCTGTTCATGGTCACGGACTGCCCGGAGAGTTCCACCAGCATATTGGCAAAAAAACAGCCTCCGTCAAAAATCTCTCCCCCGAGATAATCCCGCAAAGCGTTTTCAATGGTCCGCTCAATCCGTTGCAGGGGATCGGCTATCTTGCGGCTGTCTTTAAAGACGATTCCCTTCCAGATCCGGGCCGCCTCTTCATAAACGGCATACCAGCTTTCTTCTTTGCTCCGGAAATGACCGTAGAGCCCCCCCTTGGTCAAATGGGTAGCCTCCAAGATATCGCTGATGGAGGTATTGAAATACTCTTTGACGGAGAAGAGCTGCAGGGCCTCTTTGATGATCTGCTGGCGGGTTTGACTCCCCTTGGTCCCCAATCGTTTCCCTTTATAAAAAAACAGAACGGTTGGTATATTTTTATCTAATCTTTCGATCCAACCCTATCCCCTCTTGGAAAGTCGACGGCATCAACTTTTTATTGACAATAGACGATTATTCCTTATATACAAATAAAACAGAACGGTTGGTATATTCTATAATTTCTTTGATCAGGTATCCTTAGACTTGAAAAAATAGGATCTGCCAATTTATCTCGGACTTTGGAAGAGAAGTCTGTCGGTCTTGTTTTTGAGTTGTCCTCCATTTCAAAAACAAGACCCCCCAGATTTCAAAATTTCTAATATCTTTGGCCAGATTAATCGAAAACTTTCTTGACACCGGAAAGCCATTTTTTTATCTTTTTAAGATCGGTTAAACTTAACACTGCAAGGAGACACCTCGATGGATTTTTCCTTAACCATGGAACAGGAGATACTGCGAAAATCGGTCCGTGATTTTGCCGAAAAGGAAATCAAACCCAAGGCCAGGGAACTGGATGAAAAGGAGGAGTTTTCCTATGAAACCTGCCGGGCCATGGGCGAACTGGGCCTCTTCGGCATGTTTGTTTCGGAAGAATACGGCGGCCAGGGCCTGGATTATATTTCTTATATAATCGCCGTGGAGGAGTTGGCCCGTATCGACGGCTCTCATGCCGCCACTATCGCCGCCGGCAATTCCCTGGGCATTGGTCCCCTTTACTATTACGGCAGTGAAGAACAGAAAAGAAAATTTTTACCCAAACTCTGCAGCGGAGAATTGCTCTGGGGCTTCGGCCTGACGGAGCCGAACGCCGGCTCGGATGCCGGAAACACCCAAACCACCGCCGTCCTCGACGGTAACGAATGGATAATCAACGGCAGCAAAATTTTTATCACCAATGCCTCCACCAAAATCACCGGAGGGGTGACGGTCTTGGCTAAAACCGGAACCCGGGAGGCGGGCAAAAAAGAACTGAGTTGTATCCTGGTTGAATCCGGAACCCCTGGCTTTGAAGCCCGGCCCATGCACGGCAAAATGATGTGGCGGGGTTCCAACACCAGTGAGCTTTATTTTGAAGACTGCCGTGTGCCCAAGGATAACCTGCTGGGCCCCCAGGGCGAGGGCTTTCACCAGATGTTGGGTACCCTGGACGGCGGTCGTTTAAGTATCGGGTCCATGGGACTGGGCGGGGCTCAGGGTTGTTTTGAATTGGCCCGCCGTTACGCCAAGGAACGGGTCCAGTTCGGCAAACCCATCGCCTCTTTCCAAGTCAACTCCTTTAAGCTGGCCGATATGGCCATGGAGATTGAGTGCGCCCGATTACTCCTGTACAAGGCCTGCTGGCTCCGGGATAATCACAAACCCTTTGCCAAAGAAGCAGCCATGGCCAAACTCTATTGTTCAGAGGTTATGTACCGCTGCGCCAACCATGCCGTCCAACTACACGGCGGCTACGGTTTGATGAAGGAATACGACGTGGAGCGGTTCTATCGGGATCAAAAATTACTGGAGATCGGCGAGGGGGCTTCAGAGATACAGCGGCTGGTTATTTCACGATTGATAGGGGCGATCTGATAACTATTAAGGGGTCAAGGTTTTGAGGTGTCGAGGACTGAAGCCTCCCGCACCAAGCTGCAGGGAAAACGGTCGCTGTTCATGTTCAATAGGCTGGTTTCTCCTTGCCCACCTAAATCCTTGACCCCATGAACCCAGTAAAAATCATACCTCTATTTGAGCCCCTATTTCGATCACCTGGTTCGGCGGCAGTTTAAAAAAGATGGTTGGATTCATGGCATTGCGGGACATCATGGAAAACAAAATCTTCCGCCAGGTGCTCATTCCCGATTTACCGGTCATCAATAATGTTTCGCGGCCCAAAACATAGGTAGTGGCCATAGGCTCAGTCTCCAGACCCAGCTCTTTGGCCTGCTTCATCAATTCCGGAACATTCGGGGTCTCCATAAACCCGTAGCGGGCCGTCAAACGGTAAAACCCTTCTCCTAAACTCTCCAGCCTGAGTCGCTCCTTGCGGGCCACCCGGGGAATCTCTTCGGCCAAAACCGATAACAGCACCACGGTTTGATGAAGCACTTTGTTCAATTTATAGTGATGCATCAACCCTCCGGGAATACCTTCCGGAGAAACGGACATAAAAACAGCCGTCCCAGGAATACGATGCGGTTTAACTTTAGCGACGTCAGACAGAAAAAGGTCCTCGGGCATTCGGAAGGTACTGATAGCCCTGCCCAAAGCCTTCCGCCCCTCTTTCCAGGTGGTCATGGATACGGCCAAGGCGGTGGCCACACCCAAGGTCAACCATCCGCCGTCCAGGATTTTTAAAAGGTTGGCCCCAAAAAAACTCAGATCAAAGAGGAGAAATAAACAGACCAAAGGCAGGGCCTTGGCCAGGGACCAGTTCCAATTTCGGCGAATAACGAAAAAATAAATAATCGAAGTAATCCCCATAGTGGCCGTAACGGCGATACCATAGGCCCCGGCCAGACGGCTTGATTCTTGAAAAGCCAGGACCAAACTCAGGCAGCCCAGCATGAGGGCCCAATTGACTCCCGGCATATAGATCTGCCCCCTGGTCTGAGCCGAGGTGTGAATAATCCGCAGGCGCGGCAGATAGCCCAACTGAATAGCCTGTTGGCTGAGGGAATAGACGCCGGAGATCATAGCCTGGGAGGCAATAATCGTTGCCACCGTTGAGAGGACAACCAAAGGAATAAGCATTATTCTGGGGGCCAAGGCATAAAAGGGATGAAAGGCCGCCTCCGGGGAACTCAAGAGGACCGCTCCTTGACCGTAATAATTGAGAATCAGGGCTGGGTAGACCAGAAAAAGCCAGGAAACCCGGATGGCTTTGGGGTTGAAATGGCCCATATCGGCATAGAGGGCCTCCCCGCCGGTTATACAAAGGACCACCGAACCTAAAACAATAAAACCATGCCAGTGATTGACCAGAAAAAAATGGATGGCATACCAGGGATTGAGGGCCTCCAGGACCACCGGGGCTCGAACCACCGACACCAAACCCAATACGGCGATGGTTATAAACCACACCACCATAATCGGTCCAAAAAGGCGACCGATGCTCGCTGTTCCATGTTTTTGCAGGAGAAAGAGTCCCAACAAAATAAAGCAGGTTAAGGGCACAATCACCGGTTTAGCCGCTGCCGTGGCCACTTCCAAACCCTCAACAGCCGAGAGTACGGAAATGGCCGGGGTAATAATTCCGTCCCCATAGAGCAAGGTCGCTCCGAAAACAGCCGCCAGGACGACCCAAGCCTTTTTCTTGGGGGACATCCCTTCCTTTGCCCCCAGTAGCAAGGCTAATAAAGCGAAGATTCCCCCTTCCCCACGGTTATCGGCCTTCATGATAAATCCCACATATTTTATGGAGATGACTACGGTAAGAGACCAGAAAACCAGAGAAAGGACCCCCAGGATATTGGTTTGGTTGAGGGCAATGGCATGTTGCCCGTGGAAGCATTCCCGCACGGAATACAAGGGGCTGGTTCCGATGTCGCCATAGACCACCCCCAGGGCCCCCAGGGCCAAGGCTAAAAGCCCGGTTGGGTGTTTATCGTTCAGAGAATTATTAAAGGCTTTTTTATTCATTTACTTTTAATTGTCGGTATGGGTAAGACCGAATTCGTAGCTTAATGAGTTCGTTTAATAAAGTCAATTCTTTTGGATTGTCCGGAGCAGAAAAAGATCCTTTCATAATTCCTTTGCCCCCTTTACCTTTTCTCACAATTTGAGAACAATTGCTTAGCCATAGGGAGTGGTTGGAAGAAAAAATGATAACGAAAAGAAGGGGGCTTAAGACCCCTTCTTTTTTTTCTAGTAGCAGTGTAAAATAGGGCTATTCGGCAAAAGCAGTCTAAAAACTTGCTCAAAAAGGATACAAAGAAACCCTTGTTCATCCCCGGGCTCCGGACCGCAAAGAAGGCGCCGGAGGACGGAAGGATACGAATTTTCCGTGCCATCTAAACAATTCTTCGATGAAAGGAATCCTTAATGAACATTCTTAAAATTGCCAAGGTTATCGCCTTGATCCTCCTTTTAACAGGCTGCGCCAATCCGGGGAGACTGATTGAGCCCATGATAACTAAGGGTGAAAAGCTGGACCTCACCCCCCTGATCCCTCAGGAGGCGGGTCTGCTTATCCCCGAACCCGCTAAAAATCAGATCTTTCGGAGCCCTGATTATCCGGATTATCATGGGGCCGCCCCCGTTTATATCCTGGAACCCTATCACCTGGCTATAGGCAAGACCTTCGAGAAGGCCGCTCTGGACATTTTCTCCCAAGTCTTTCAGAAGGTTCAGATCATTAGAACAACCGAGGAAGCCAAAAATTATAGACTGGTCATTGAACCGAAGCTTTCGGACCTCCGACTTCATATCTTTTACAGGGTCTTGGGCCGAAGGGAGTATGGTGTGCTGGTTTTCGTGGAGGCCCAAACCCAAGTTAGCGGTCATCTTTTTCACCAGGGACAGCCGGCCTGGCAGAAAACCATTGAGAGCCCGAAAGAAAAAAGGACCTGGGTCTTCAATTACTCTTTATTAGATGAAGTCGGGGGCCTGGCGGCCGAGACCATGGTTCTGGCCCTGAAAGACCTGGCCCTTTGTGTCTGGCAAGAATACATGGTCCCACCCAAGCAATCCAACACCCCGGGGGGTTGACCTTACCCTTTGCCCATGAGTCCTAAATATACCGAAGTGTATTCCAAGCGCAACGTGACCGGCCGTTTTCTTCGCCCGGCCCTAAGGACCCTGTCTCTTCTTCTCTAAGGACTCAAACAAATGAAAATCAAAAATAAGAATTTTTGTATCATTTTAGCTTTTTGAAAAATGAGGCCAGGATCACAGACTGTTAACAAAGAATAAATGCCTTGGAGAGCGGGGGTCTTGTTTTTGGAGTTGTCCACTATTTACTCCTCAGCTTCTTTGCCGGGCCAATGTCCGTACTGGGTTCAAAAGCAGGCCTTCACCCAAGCGGGAAATCGGCAGAGGTGTAGGCCCTGCTCCTAATTAAATTGGCTATTCTGGCCGGATTATCCCGTTGGGTAACCTTTGGACAACTCCAAAAACAAGACCCCCGCTCTCCTCCTGTTGGGCTATCCTTAATCCATTTTTCAAAAAGCTAAAATAGTACGAATTTTCCTTTTAAGGAATAAAGCCTGCCTTAGCAAAACACTATAAGATCAACAAAACAGCTGAAGATTATGCCTTTGTTCTATAGAATCAGATCAGGTTTCCGTAGAAGGGAAAAGAGAAGGCCCGGTATAAACAGGGCATTGAGAGGCAGAACGTGCAAGCCTGAGAAAGGCCGGGGCGCCTGACGGCCTCGGCCCCTTACTCTTCCTATCGAACAATTCTTGCAAGCCTGGAAGCAAAGATGCTGATTAACCCTCCCATCATAAAATAACCCAGAAACACCTCCAGACCAGTGAGAAAGAGCGCGGCAGAGGTTCTGGGGAGCACATCGCCAAAACCCAGGGTTGAAAAAGTAACCATACTGAAGTACAACATCGACCCCAGGCTGAAGGGGAGCGTGCTCAAACGAAAATTATGAGGCCCCAGGCAGGTGTATGTTAAACCGAAAAGCAGGATGATTAGGAGAGACCAAAAGCCCCACCGAAGAAATGACCTTCCGCAGTCGGCAAAGATCCACCAGATGAAACACAGTAGTCTGCCTTTTCTCGTTTCCATCGTCTCTTCGAGAAAATCCTGGCCCTTCAAAAAATTGGCGAATCTTTGGCTTCCATAACAGGCTGCGTGAACCCCTTTACAGCGCATCGTGGTGTCAAGGAGGAAGTCATATCTCCGCCTCCATATTGTTTTGGGCCGGAGCCGCGTTTCCTTAAGCAAGGTCCAGAGGATATTGTGGTCAAAACGAACCAAGGAGACGTTGGCCTTTTCGAGATTGACCCCCATCAGATTCGCCCCCTTCAGGGAGGCGCCCACAAGAGACGCACCTGAGCAGTCCGAAAAGGCCAGCACGGCTTCTTCCAGGTGGGCATGGGTCAGATCGGCATTCCTCAGTTTGACATCTTCAAGAGTGGCTTTCTGGAGATAAGCGCCTCGAAGATCGGCTCCCTCGATGCGTGCAAATAGGAGATTTGCCTTTTCGAGATGAGCGAGGGCGAGGTTTGCTCCGTCCAGATTTACATTGGTCAGATCGGCGTGATGGAGATCCGAGTGGGATAAATTAGCAGCCTTCAAGTGGGCCGAAGACAAATTTGCCTTCTCCAGTTTCGCGCCCGAGAGATTAGTCCGGTCAAGATGGGCCTGGGACAGATTAAAGCCTTTGAGATCGGCGTTCTGAAGGTCGGCCCCGGCCAAATCGATCTCTTCGCTTTGATTGGCTTCCCTCCAGCCGTTCCATACCTCTCTGCCCTGGCGAAGAATTGCCACCTGTTCATTCAAAGGTTTTGCGTTTATCCTGTCGTCCTCGTCCATCTTCCGCTATGTTAATAAGTGGCCCTGGATCGACTTGATAATCAATGTCAATCTGCAGGGCAGATGTGGGTGGTGCGTGGAGACTTCCATCTTGTCTTTAAGCCGTCTTTTTATGGATTGGCGTTGCCACTATTTTCGAATCAAACGATAAGATCGTGTTTTTATAGAAAGGGAATATAGAAGGAGAAAAAAGCGGAGTCAAGGAGAAAATCATGTCTCAAAAAAGGAATTGGGTCATTTCTAAAACACAACACAGGGCATGAAGGGGGATATGACCCATAAACAGAACGAAATGGGGAAGAAAAGGGATAACTCCTTCAAGAATTGAAAAGACTACTCCTTTGGGGGGTTATTGCATCTTAACCCATTATGCACTCCGGGATAAAAACGACCGGGATAACAAAATGGATTCTCAGCTTCCTTTCTCTTCTGAATAATTGAACGGTCAGGGCCCTACCAAACTCCAGGGCCTGGCTCAACGCCTCTTCCCCCGGTTGCCAGAGGGCCTTTAGTCCTTCATTGACAACCGAAAAACCGGCCTTAGTCAGGGCCTCATTCAAGACCTTGACGCTTTCACCGCTCCAGCCATAGCAGCCGAAGGCCGCCGCTTTCTTATTTTTGAATTTTAGACCGGTCATCATATCAATCAACGAGGCCATGGCGGCCAGTATGCCCCGGTTGATCGTCGGCGACACTAAAAGGACGGCCTTGGATTTAAAAATCTCAGTGACCACATCGTTGATATCACTGCGGGCGATATGATAGATCTTCACCGTCACCTGGACGTCTTTTTGTTTGATGCCTTTGGCAATGGTCTCCGCCAGCAGCCGCGTCCCATTCCACATGGTATCGTAAATAATGGTAATCTGGTTTTCCTGGTAATCAGCCGCCTACTGAAAATACTGTTGGGCAATTTGCAGGGGATTGTCCCGCCAGATGATCCCGTGACTGGGGCAGATGGCCTTGACCGGAAGATTGAGAGCAACTACTTCATTAATCTTTTTGGTCACCAGGGGTGAAAAGGGGGTGAGGATATTGGCATAATATTTTATGGCCTCCTCAACTAGTTCGGACGGACTCACTAGATCATTGAACATATGCTCACTGGCATAATGTTGGCCGAAAGCATCGTTGGAAAAGAGAATGGCCTCGCCGGTCAGATATTCCATCATAGAGTCCGGCCAATGGAGCATCGGCGCCTCGATAAAAACCAGTTCATTCCGGCCCAGGGAGAGTTTATCTCCGGTCTTGACGACTTTAAAATTCCAATCGGCGTGGTAGCGCCCCTTTAAGGATTTAACGCCGTTGGCCGTACAATAAACCGGTTTATCGGGAATCCGGCGCATCAGCTCCGGCAAAGCCCCGGAATGGTCCATCTCGGCGTGATTGGCGATGACATAATCAATCTGATTCAGATCGATTTCATTAGCCAAATTGTCCACAAACGGTTTGGCAAAGGGCATCCAGACCGTATCGATCAGGGCTGTTTTTTCATCCCTGACCGGCGGTTATACTTTTTCGATAAAAAAAACTAAGGCCTTTCCGGACAATACCCGGGCTTTGTGCCTGTGTTCCGGCCCGTCCGGGATAAGAATACCATCGCCTTCGGTATAGATGATTTCGGTATGGGGATATTCTATGGCCATTTTCCCGCTCAACAGATAACCGCAATGCCCCTTTTCACACCAATGAGGCGGCATCTCACTCGAGTACTCGACGAGCCGAAGGCGTTGACCATCATGTTCAATAAATTTATGCCGTACACCTATCATTGGTGATTCCCAGGGGATTTGATCAAATTGTATTTGGTATGGAATGCTCATTTCAATGACTTCCGTGAAGGATAACACCTGGCTGAGAAGTGCCGCGCGCTTTTTGGTACATCCTTCTCCAGCCAGAGGTTCGGCTGTGTTACTCGTTGTCGGCGTTTCCCTTGCCCTCCTCACCACCGTACACTTCCTCCAATTGCCGCAGGGTCTCTTCAAGCACAGGTAGCCGCTGTTTGTCTTTGGGCTCCATGTAATTCCTTTTAAGTTGGATCAACGTTTTAAGATCCAGAACTCGAAGGGTGTGGCCCCTGAAGTCAATTTCTATGGTGTGGTCAAGGAGGTCCCCGTAGGATTTTCCCCCCTCAATAACGGCCAAGACATCTAGGGGGCCAAGGCGGGTCGTAAAAAGGGAATGGCCTTCCCCCGAGAGGTCGTTCTCTGTCGGCTCAATAAAGTTATCGTCTAACCGACGGTAGAATGCGTCGACTGATTTAAGAAACGCAAGTAGCTTGGATATATTTTCGGGAGATTTGTTGTGAACGATGTCAACATCCATTGTTGTGACTGGTGCCCCTTGGATTACAGCTGCGAGGCCACCGACCAGAATAAAATCGACGCCTGCTTCTATAAGCCCCTCAAGAATTTCACTTAGGTTTGCGCTTGTTGGTCTTCTGCCGTTTGCAGGCATCTCTCAACTCCAGAATTGTACGACACGCGTTATCGTTGGCCCGCAATCGATCCTCGGGCGACATCTT
>Ga0233425_10003393_pt1 | contig 28965 bp, 24 predicted proteins | sample Watercolumn_Towu_2_FD_181712 | JGI IMG/M metagenome (GOLD analysis project Ga0233425, IMG submission 181712) | Freshwater microbial communities from Lake Towuti, South Sulawesi, Indonesia - Watercolumn_Towuti2014_140_MG | ecosystem: Environmental > Aquatic > Freshwater > Lake | place...
CAGCATGCCCAAAAGGGTACGATATTGCTGGATGAAATTGGCGAAACATTGCCGTCTACGCAGGTAAAGCTTTTGCGTTTTCTGCAGGATGGAGAAATTCGTCCTGTGGGGGGAAACAAGGCAATACATATTGATGCGAGGATTATTGCGGCTACCAATGAAAATCTGGAGAAGGCTGTTGAGTCGGGAAAATTTCGGAAGGACTTGTTTTATAGAATTAATGTAATACGCATACATCTTGTTCCTCTGAGAGACCGTAGAGAAGATATACCGCTTTTGATGGACTATTTTTTGGAAAAAATTTTAGCGAAACATAAAAAGGGGAAAAGGGTGTTGGCTAAAGAGGCGATCCATGCGCTCATGCAATACGATTGGCCCGGCAATATAAGGGAATTGCAGAATATGATCGAAAGGGCGGTTGCCTTGTCAAAAAATGAAATAATAACTCTGGAAGAATTTTCTCTTCCGGGAGGGGATACGGCTGTCTTTTCTGAAGGTCAGCGTATGGAAGACAAAAGGAAGTCTTTTATTGTAACAACCCTTGCCGATCAGGAGAAGAATGCTATTATTGAAGCCTTGAATAAATACGGCGGGAACCAAACAAAGGTTGCACAGATACTCGGTATATCAACAACCACGCTCTGGAGGAAGATAAAGAAATACAAGATTAGGCCACAACACGAAATTTCAGACAAAACAGATGGATGATTTCACACTGAAATTGCTATTGCATTGTGAAATGTTTTCCGTGTAAAGGTTCTTAAAATACAGGTGTGTTGGTAGATATCTGTATGTTAGTAAGGCATGAATTTAATACCACTTATATAAAATATAGGTGGTATTTTGTTTTTTTGGGTGAGGTTGGTATATTTTTCGTAATATCTAACTGAAACTTTAGCAAGTACAGTGGTGGGAGTGACCACAGAAAGGCGTAAAGATTTAGTTGGTATTTTTCTGTAAGCTTGCGTATCGGTATAGAAGGTGTTTGTTGTAGGCATTATTATCTTGGGTGAAGGATGTGCCGGTAGATGTTTAAAAGGAGAAAGTCTCCAGAGATAAGGAAGGTCATAGAGGTTCAATTTAAAGTAGAGCAAGATGTAGGAGAATACGAGAAAAGAAAATATTTAGCATGTTTGGTTGGTTTTTTTAAGGGGATTTCTAATAGGGAGAGGAGAAAAATGCCTGTAATAGATGGGATAAATAAGATGAGAGCATATGTTAAGAAGTTGCCTCGTGCCCCTCAGCCTGCGATTCCTTCGAGAGAGGTATGGCTTTGCTTGTTTGGTGCGCTTATTGGTGTGGGATTCACCGCCTTATTGGCTTTTACCTGGAAGTGTCCTATGTTATTAGGTCCTTTCGGTGCTTCGGCGGTGTTAATTTACGGTGCTTATAAAGCTCCCCTGGCGCAGCCGAGAAATGTTTTAATGGGGCATTTCCTTGCGGCGTGTATAGGTGTTGTTGTGAATGATTTTTTTGGCGCTACATTCTGGTCTATTGCGCTTGGTGTTGCTCTTGCGCTGGTTCTTATGACGGTGACTTATTCTGTCCATCCGCCGGCGGGTGCTACTGCATACGTAGCTGTTCAAACGGGAGGTTTGGGCGTTGGATATATGTACATATTAAATCCTGTTGTTTTGGGAGCGTTCATTTTGCTTTTGATAGGAGTTATTTTTAATAAACTTGGGAAAAGGGAATACCCTGTACATTGGTGGTAATCCATAGCGAAAAGTGTACGTTGTGCCATGGGGTTTGAAGGTACAGTTTTCTTTAAATACGGAGAAAAAAATGTATATTTCTATTAAAAATCGGCTCATTTTTTTGTTGATAGCGTTTACAGTGCTGCCGTTTCTTTTGTTAAGGGTAGTCGCATATCCAAAGGTACAGGCCGATATCCAGGAAATTCAAATCCGAAATCTTGATGGTATTGGCCACAAACAAGCCGAGCTGGTCACGAATTGGATGCATGAAAGAATAAAAAATATAAGTGCGGTAGCAAACAATCCTTTCATGGTGAAGTGCTCAAAGATAAAGCAAGATGACCAAGACTACCTGGATATGATTCAATACTTGAAAACCCTGGAAAAAGAATACGGCTATAAAGGGATGATTATAAGTAATAACGAAGGTTTTGTAACGGTAGCTACGCTGGGCGAAGAGCTGGGTGTTAATGTTTCACAAAAAGATTTTTATAGGCAGTCTATAAGCGGCAAGATATATGTATCGGATGTTTCTCCTTCGGAAGTTCCGATAGAAAATGAGATGGGAATGAAGGAGGTAAGTGTGCCTTCATTGTTCATATCGGCGCCATTGAAAGACAGGAATGGGATTGTAACGGGTGTTGTTGCTTCAAGAATTGATTTTAGCTCGTTAAGCAAATTGATGCGGAACCTCAAATTGGGAAAAACCGGGGAAACATATTTGGTAAATAAAGATGGGTATATGATAACGGAATCAAGGTTTGCAGACCATCTGAGAGAAATGGGATTGATTAAGAAAAGGTGTTCCTTGGAATTGAAATTAATTGATCCGGGAACAGGCAGTCTGACCAAGAGTGTCGCACTGTGCGTTGCAGGGAATGACGGTTTTGACGGAAAGGGGTATAAAGATTATACCGGGTTGACCGTTTTGGGGGTATGGCGCTGGCTCCCTGAATTTGGCTGGGGTGTTATTGCAGAAATTGACAGAGACGAAGGGTATGGGGTAGCGTATAATCTTAGTTTTATTGTAACATCCGTTTTGCTGGTGATGGTATTTCCTATTGTGATATCCGCTTTCTTTGTTAGCAGGGGATTTTCGGTTCGCGTCAGCAAACTGAAAGAAGTGACAGAAAAAGTGGCTGGCGGTGATTTTACTCAGAGGGTGGATATAAAGAGCGATGATGAAATTGGAATTTTGGCGAATTCCTTTAATACGATGGCGGCTGCTTTGAATGATAAAACGAAAGAGATTGCTGTTTCGGAAAAACGGTACAGGGAATTGTTTAACTCTATCAAAGAGGGGATTTACATATCAGAGCCGGGAGTCGAAGGTGTATTTACGTTTATAAATCAGGCTGGAGCTGAATTGTTAGGATATGGGAGGCCGGAGGAAGTAATTGGGACCAAAGTTAAAAACATATATGTGGATCCCGAGGATAGAAGGCGTCTCTGCGAAAAATTAGAAAAAGACAGCGTCTGGAGAGACTTCGTATCCCTTTGCAAGAGGAAGAACGGAGAAAGTTTTTATGCAGAACGAACAAGCAATTTGATTCGGGATGAAAAGGGGACGTCTGTTGGAATTATCGGCGCATTTAGGGATATATCGCAAAGGAAGAAAGCAGAATTGGAAATTACTGAATCCGAAAAGAGATACCGAGCGCTCTTTGCCTCGCTCAAGGAAGGCGTGTATCAGTCTGATGCGGAAGTAGACGGCGTATTTACATGGATTAATCAGGCGGGTGCTGAAATCCTTGGTTATAAATCTCCCGAAGAAGTCATAGGAAAGAAAGTAAAAGATATCTTCTATGTAAACCCCAACGACCGGGCAACTGTTATCGAAAGACTGAAAAAAGAAGGCGTCTGGAAGGGGTTTGTTTCTTTTTGTAAAAGAAAAAACGGCGAACAGTTTTACATGGAACGAACATCCAATCTTGTTGTCGATGAAAAAGGGAAGCCTGTCCGTATTGACGGGATATTTAGGGATATTACGGAGCGAAAGAAATTAGAGGAGGAATTGCAGAAGTCGGAAAGACATCACAGGCAATTGCTGAATTCGCTGAAAGAGGGAATATATCAGTGTGAACCCGCAGAAAATGGGGAGTTTACCTGGATTAATCAGTCAGGAGCGGAAATACTGGGATACGGTTCTCCGGAAGAGGTTATAGGAACACGCGTAAAGGATGTGTATGTTAATCCTGATGACCGTAAGGAATTGATTAGTAAATTAGAAAAAGAAGGAATATGGAGGGATTTCACATCGTACTGTAAAAGGAAAAATGGAGAGCGCTTTATTTCTGAAACGACATGTAATCTTGTGCGTGACGAAAATGGTAAAACAATAAGAATTGAAGGTGTATTTAGGGATATAACAGAAAGATAAAACAGTTTTTATTAAATTTAAATACACTGAATGAGGAGTAAAAATTATGGGAAATGGGAACGCTAAGGGTTTGTCCATTAACGCAAAAACCCTTATTTTGATACTTTTGTTTGTGAATATTGGTTTTGCAGTTAAGATGATTCATAAATACTATGTAATGAAAGATGCCGGTTATATCAGGGAGAAGACGTTTCAGGAACAAGTGAAGCAAAAGGTGTTGAAGTCTTTTGGTTCCGTTGCGGAAATGAATAAAGTTGTTACCGATATTATGCGGCAGAAAGACGAAGCTGAAAAAACGGCTGCCTCTATTAAGGAACAGGAGACTCATTTAAAACTCGTAAATGCGCAACTTGAGCAAACAAAGGCACAGTTGGAAGAAGAAAAGGCGAAACTGCAAAAGGAAATTTGGTCGCTGGAGGATGAATTGGGACGAAAGAAATAGTAGCAGTAAATTAGTGGAACTGACAGCCTTCTGCGAGCTTTATCGAAGGAGTGAGGAAGTTCTTTGGAAGTGCCGGGTATGTACGTAGGATGTCGCGCGTTTGTGAAATTTGCAGGAAGAAGATTATAAGCTGTTTTTTGTATTTTTTTGTGGTAGAAAGACCTCGAATATGGTACAAAATATGGGATTTTTGAGGGTGTTAAAGTGTTTCTTTATGAGACAGGGAAAGGGGGTGCGGCTAAACAACAAAATATTTTATTTAGTAGATGTATAGGAAGTTTTAAAAGTATTTGTAGTCAAAGGAGTTTATAGATATCGATGGTGCACTGTTAGTGAGTGTTGTTTTGAAGGTAATGTTCATAACGACATTTTAGAGGAGAACAATTAATGTTATATACTGCAAACGTAGATGCAATCGCAGCGGTATCCCTGAAGAAGGCTACCGCAATGAAACACAGCCTGACGGGCTTTTTGACGCTTTCTGTTTTGGCGGGTTTTTATGTGGCTTTTGGTGTTATTTTGGCTTTTGTTTGTGCCGCGCCAGTTGCAGCGATAAATCCAGGCATAGGTAAGATTGTTGCGGGCGCAACCTTCGGTATCGCATTGTCTTTGGTAATCATAGCCGGATGCGAGTTGTTTACCGGATATAACCTATTGATATTAAAAGGTTCTTTAAGAGGGACAATATCATTTGGTGATGCTATGTTAGGTTGGTTCTGGACCTACCTTGGCAACCTTGGCGGATCGTTGCTTTTTGCTATTATGATCGTAGTAACCGGTATATTCGCCAAAGACCCATGGAACGGATTTTTAATGAAGGTCGCAACTTATAAATTGAATGCGCCTTGGTGGGAATTGTTCTTCAGGGGTATATTCTGTAACTGGCTCGTGTGTTTAGCTATCTGGTGCAGTTTCAGGTGTACAAGTGACTCCGGTAAATTGATTATGATTTGGTGGTGTCTCTTCTGCTTTATTACGACAGGCATGGAACATAGTGTCGCGAACATGACAATTCTGGGGCTCGCAAACATGCTGCCACATGATCCTGCTCAGATTTCCTGGGGTAAGATGTTTGGTTGGAACCTTGTCTCGGTATCGCTGGGTAATATAGTAGGAGGAAGTTTCTTTGTGACGTTCTTGTATTGGTTCGCCACTGCTATGGATGAAAGAGGCGCAAAAAGGATGGAGTCCATAAAGGGTGGTTCCGGAGCTGGTGAATTACCAAGAGCCGGCGGTTCTGCTGAAGAGATCAAAGATATTAAAGTGAAGGTAAAGGCGTAATTACAGAAAAGCAGAATTGAATTATTACTGTTTATACAAAAGGGCTAACTTTTCAGTTAGCCCTTTTTGTTTGAATAAATAGTGCCCCTCGTTAAAATGCGTTTCGCGAGCGCTTCGCTCGTTCTGCTATATAAACTGAGTCAAAACCAGAGTATTATTCCATTTATTCTGTATGTCCCGATACGAAAACATGCTCTGATTGCAGTCTCGTGTTCATGAGTGAAAAGCATTGTTCGTTTGAATTGTTTAACCCATCTCCAACGTTCATATTGCAGAGGGTTGAGGAGATAAAAACCCTGATGGTCTTCCAGCCATTACCTGTTTTGTCTTCAATCTCCGGCATAAATGTTAAGGTTCCGCGAAATCAGCCTTCAATTTCTTGAAATCCGCTTTATCAAAGGAAATGATCTTGCTGTTCTCTGCTTTTGCCAAAACTGCCAGAAAAATATCCTGAATGTCTACGGAGTGAACGGAGTACAGTTTCAGGCTTTCTGAATAAATTTCTTTGCTGAAAACGGTTTTTATACCATTATAATTTAGTAATACCAGGAATTTCTGGCTGATCTCTTTCCGTGGGATGCCGTAGACTTTCTGTAAGACCCAAACAACTTCAGCGAAAACGATTTCTGTCAAAAGTGCCTCATCTTCCCCGAACTCAAGTTTCCTGAAAAACGCCTTTGACCTCTGGAATTTTTCCTCGTCATCTTCAAGAAAAAACCTCAAGATTACATTGGCGTCAATTATCTTTTTGGGCAATTTCATGGGCAACGATCTCAGTAGCTTTCTTTAAGGCTTCTTCCGCAGTAAATTTTTTCTTAAGGGTATATTTTTTAAAACAGCCAGCAAGGTCATCTGTTACTGATTCTGGTTTTCTAACGATTGCCTTCCTGTTCTTGATTTCAACCTCTATCAGGTCCTTTACCTCAAGGGCATCTCTCAATTTCTTCGGAAATGTAACTTGTCCCTTCGGTGAAACCTTCAGGATGTATTCCATACGTTGTACCTCATAAAAAGTTGTACCTTAACAAAAGGTATGCTTCATATTATAGTTGTACATATCTTTTGTCAAGCAGGTTTTAGCTCTATAAACCATGTGTCTTCCCAAATGATCAAATGGTAATAAAAAGTGTACTTCTTGTGTTTCTATAAGAGAGATGTGAGTCAGAAAATAATCAGACATTTTAAACCGAGGAATAGTCTGTTGTCTGTTGATGCTAATGATGCTCGCAAGCCGAGTCTGTCTACGGTTTTCGTTCTGAGTCGAGAATGGTTGGGGCGACAATTCGTTTCAATCCTGCCCCTTTTGCAGCATCCATTACATCAATAACGACACCGTATGGCGTATGCTTGTCTGCCCGTAAAACAAGGGTCTTGTCATCTTGTTTTGAAAAGGCGTTCTTCAGCACAGAGACAAGATCTTTTCTCTCGACGGGTTCATTCTGGAAGAAAAATTCACCATCTCGGGAGATTATTAATACCAGTTCATCGAGCTTACTGCTAGAGGCATATTTGGCGGAGGGAAGTTCGAGTTTGATGTTTGGCTGTTCTATAAAGCTTGATGTGATCAGAAAAAATAAAAGCACCAGAAATAACACATCCACCATTGGCGTAAGATTTATAATGGGTGTTCTTGTTGCCCTTTTTTCTCTGAATCGCATGGTTATTTTTCCTCTGTATTTTCAAATTGGTAGAGCTTGTTGATTATGTGAGAAGCGTATTCCTCCATTTCGAGGGCAAAGGTATCTACTTTCCTGTCAAAATAGCTATAGGCGATTATGGATGGAATTGCGACAAAAAGCCCAACGGCAGTGTTTCGAATGGCTACCGCAAGCCCGCCTGAGAAAGCCTTGGCATGACCCAGTCCCAATTCGGATATAACTCCAAAGATATTTTCCAAACCGAGTACTGTTCCTAGTAGTCCTAGAAGAGGGGCTACTACATAAATAAGTTCTAATATCCAGAGTCTTTTTTCGAGTTCTTTCATCTCCTGTCTGCCGGCAGCCTGTATCTCAGAGAGTTTCTCCTCTCTTGGAAGATGGATGTTCGTGAGTATGCGCCGCAGCAAATTTGAAAAAGGGCATGAGATTACTTCACATCTTGATATTGCCAAAGGTATATCTTTTCGACTGCGGATTGCCTCAATCGTCTGTATGATTTCAGGCCTTAATATTTTGTTCCTGCGAAGATTTATTGCCCTTTCGATGATTACTGCAAGTGATAAAACAGAACAGGCCAGCAATGTTAACATTAATGGGCCAGCGCTAATCAGCCATTCCAAGGTATTACTCCCTCCTGTCTAAAAATAGTGTGAAATTCAACCACCGTAAGGTACGGAAAAATCTTGAACAGATAAAGGCCAGGGGTAAGCGTCCGTTCTTCCCCACATGATTCCCTTTGATTAGAAAAAGTAGAAATTAAACTTTACATCAATCGACGGTTCCTTGATATCAGGCGGAAACGGATTCAGTGGCGCTGCGCTCTCAATCGACGCCACAAGCCTGGAGGCAAGCTGAAAATTACCTGCATCGTCCGTAATCTTAATATCCGAGACGGAACCGTCGGGCCGCACTTTAAATTCGATAATAACCGGTTTGTCTTCTTTGGTTTCTAGCTTTATTTCGGCGCGTGTTCCGTATCCAAGAAACCAATAGAGTGATATTCTGTCCCGAATATGTTTAAAATAAGAGGCATATTCGTGCTTTTTTACATTAAAGGACGGTGCGCCAGGAATTGATGCGTTGGATATCGTATCCTCAAAAATTGCCGGGTCTTTGCTTGCTCCGGTTCCCGTTGCATCTATATTGAAAGAGACCTTTTGCTTTTCAAATTCCCCCGGATTTTCCTGCTCATCGAGTCCTCTTTCAAGCCTTCGCTGTGATTCAGCCCCGCTTTGCGGCAATTCCCTTTCCTGCTCCTCAGGTTTCGAGATTTTAGCCGTCTTTTGTTCGTTTGTTTTGCTGAAGTTTTCTGGTTCTTCTCCCTCCTTTTTTAAATCATCAGCCTCCTCTGGGGTTTCTGCCGGCTCTTTTTTGTCAATCGGCTTATCTGATTTATCCTGCTTGTCGGCAATCAGGACACCTTCGCTGTCAAGCAGTGGTTCTTGCATATCTTCCTGACTTCTTACGGTAAATCGTTCTCTCCTGTGTTTCTGCTCCTCATTTTTTATTTCTTCAGGCTCCGTGAAATCGCCAGAGACGGACGCTACGGTTTTGATCACAGTTTCCGCCCGCCGAGGCTGTGATTGCAATGCTTGCGTTGATTCTGTGGATTCTCCCAGATGCTCTAACCCTTTTGGCAGATTGGCAAACCGTGGCGGTGAATTTTTGTCCTGCGAAACGTTTTCAGGGGCAGGTGGCCGCATGACTGCCGTCTGCTGTGTGTGGGGCTGCTGGTTTGTATCGGTGAAGCCATTTTTTCCTGTCCCCAGCATGGGAGCTTTTGATCGTCCTTCAGCATGAGGTTCATTGTTGACCGGTTGTTTATTGTCTGGGAAATAATCCTTTGCAACAGACCCTTTTTCACCGATTTTGTCAGTATCAGTCTGGGGGTCTTCGTCATCCGCATTTCCGGATGTATCGGTGAATAATTTGTATTTCTTTTTTTCTGCATCATCTTTTTTTGCCTTATCCTTCTCTTTTTCGGCGTCGGTCGTTGCTGTTTTATCGTGTTGAACCTCAGGGTTTTCAAGCTCAAAAGTAACGGCATATTCATTCGGTACGCGAACAAAACTTTCCCGGAGTGACCTTAAACCGATGATCTGATATGGTGACAGGAAGATGACGAGTGCATGTATTGCAAGAGAAGCTGTAACTAAAAAGGAGAAAAGATTTTTACGGACAAATTCTGCGTTGAATATAAAGAACATGTTTTTAAACTGAATATGTGCAAGAGAGACATTAGAATCATACGGTGCTGTTCGTTTTGTCCATGCCGGCTGGTTTTCGGATTTTATAACTAATGCATTCGTAGTTTAAAAGTTTACAGCATGTCAATTTTGTTGTCAATGGGAATCTCTTATGATGTCAAAACAATTAATGACTGAATCTTGTACGAAACAGGCTGTAACTGTATGATTTATTTTCAGGGTGGCTTTATTCTGTGATATAATTTGCTTTTCCTAAAAACATTTGAAACTGCTCACATACTGAATGCTTGTTGAGGAGTGTAGAGGAGTGTAATGGATAGAGATTTCGTTTCTGTGCAATTGAGTTCCTTGTCAGAAAAAACCGGTGCCCGGCGTTATACACTTCCCGATAATTTTTCTGAATGCATTGAATTACCATTGGCTAAGATTGGGTTTTCGCTTGCAAACCCGGTATCTCTCGCACGGTCTGTTCTTAAACAATCTGATTATTATATCGGGAAACCCAACCAAATTACTCCCTGGAGAGAGGGGTGGGCGCAGGCTGCCCAATTGACATATTATTTCCCCCTCAACCTGGTTCGGGCGGAGGCCGTGATAGAACAGGGGGATGTCGTTGGGTTCTGGAACGGCATTGAGTCGTATTTGGAATTTGGCAGCGGGCTCGGTCCGTTTACCTGTCAGCGGCGGTTTTTTGCAGCGGGGATATGTGTTGAGCCGTCTCCGGAGGCGCGGGTAATCGCTAAAAGTTTAGCCAGATGTCTTGGAATTACACGTCCCGTAGAGTGGCATACAAAATTTGAAAAATCGGTGTCAGCCGATGTTGCAATTTTTTCTTATGTGTTGACGGAACTCCCGCAATTGCCTTCCTGGGTTTTGGAGATAAAGAATCTGGTATTTATCGAGCCTGCAACTCACCAGGATGGCCGGCGGTTGATGGCCCTCAGAGAACAGCTCATGAAGGAAGGGTATTATCCGTGGGCGCCGTGTGTTCATGACGATGTTTGTCCGCTTCTTTCCGCGTCAAAGAAGGACTGGTGCCACGACCGTATTTTCTTTGATGCTCCGCAGTGGTGGCTGGAGATGGAACACCACCTTCCCATGAAGAACAACACAATTACGGTTTCCTATTTGTTGATGAAGAAAGAAAAGCCGCATTTTAGAAAACCAGATATAGGGCGGCTGGTGGGCGACAGTCTCGTTGAGAAAGGAAAAACGCGGCAACTAGTCTGCCGGAATTCCAGCCGTGAATTTCTTTCCTGGCTCCACAGGGAAGCCGGAACGTTTGAACTTTCCAGGGGTGAAATAGTTTCCATTCCGGTGGAGGGGGAGAAAAAGGGTGCGGAAATTAGAATTCGGAAAAGACCGAAACCGGGAATTCTGTAATTTATAGAAAAAGCTAAATTATTGCAAAAGTAGCCGTTTCTCCCTTTGGTAGGGAAATAAAGGTGTGGGGTTCTATTCTGGCGGCTTGTCCCCCCTTTCATAGTTGCTTCAGCAGAAATATGTGCTAGAATTTGTGTGCATGTAATTTATCGTGAATCGGTTTTTTGAAAGGAGACGGTTATGAAACGGATGGGGTATTGTGCGGGCATTGCTGTTGCCGCTTTGTTCTCTGTGGCTTCTTATGCAATCCCTGCTGCTTTTGCGGGTACGGATTGTTGTGGTGCGAAGCAGGCATCTGCGGCTGAAAAGGCAGATATAAAGTGTGCGACCTGCGAGAAGGCTATTAGTGACAAAAGTAAAGCGGTAAAGATCGAACATGAGGGGAAGACGCTTTATTTCTGCTGTGAATGTTGCGCTGAGAAATTCAAGAAGGATCAGGGCGCCTGCAAGAGAGATAAATAGTGTCTTTCATGATCTGGTTGCAGCCAAACACAGGTATAATTCGGTTAGCAAGTCGTAAGGCGTAAAATGTTGAATTGTGATAAGCCACTGCAGGCGGAGTTTGAAGATGTACATCTCCCCCCCAGTCATATTTTATGAGGGGAAATCGCTATTGCCTTTTTCTGAATGTGCTACAGGTAAATTAAGTTGTCATCCTTTGTGCCCCAATCCACCTTATACCTTACTTGGTTTCATTTCATTAAGGTCGCTCTTGTCCCACCCTAAAACAAGAAATCGTCAGTGTTCTTTTTTTACCGACGGTGTTTTTTTTAACATATTGGCAAATGGAATATAAACACTTCCAGCGGGAAACATCAGTATCCACGCACCGTAACCGTTTATTCCCGGCGAACAATAAATCCCTTTTTTATTGTTGAGGGGGTGCCATTTTGACTCGATGAGGACAAGATCGCCCCTAAAAAACTTTTGCTTTCCCATAGCGACTTAATACTGTATGGAATTTGTCTGTAGAATAAAAGTTTTACCTGTTTTCCGCAAATAGTAATTAGCAAAAACAAATAATATACCAAATTCTGAAAATACAAAGTAAGATGGGAATATATTGTTTAAGAACTCTTGTATGAAAGACATAAATGATAGACGAATGGGTGATATCTATTTGATTATTTGATTGTGCCGTAGGCAAGTGTGTTGCATAGGGTGGCAAGAGTGTGCCGCATGACACACCCTTGTCTGAAGGTAAGTCTACTTGTATGGTAACAATCCCTTTTTTCCCGTCCGGCGAGACAAGAGGCAGAGAGGTTGAAAATAAATTGGTGTGTGGCGAAATATCCCACACTGCACGGGAACGATGTATTTAGTTCTCAGAAGTCTTCTGTAAATGGTTGTAGTATGTGAGTTCACTTAAGTTCGAATTCTATGGTAGTTGTCCCCCCTGATTTGACCTCAACCTGCTTATCCTGCGTTTTGAAACGTTCACTCCATAACTTTATGGTGTACTTTCCTGCCGGTATTTGAGGTATGGAAAAACTCCCGTCTGTGTTGACCCATCCAAAGTAAGGATTTTGGAGGACAAGTACATAGGCAAGCATATCGACGTGTACATTACACCGAATTGAAGCGACGCCTAATTTGCCGAAAGTGAATGACTTTACTTCGCCCTTCAGCCATGTGCCTAAATTTACATTGTCCGCAACATCATCAGGAGAATATACGTTGTGCTGAACAAGGTCACTATTTAAGAAATCAACCGTAGTCCCTTTTATAACGGGGAGTATGTGCGGAATAAAGGCCATATTTTTTTGGTCGATGACCGCATGCTCCTTTTTCGGCTCAAAGGTATCGGGGATATTTTCTATGTAAACGACCGCATCCTTCAGGTACTTGGCCTTTTTTGCCCTGACAGTGCCGTTGACAATGCCTGATTCCTTTTGCTCTGCGTGTACATGGAAGGAAGCGCCTGCTGTTATAAAAATGACAGTGAAGAGTAACAGAGTTCGTATTTTCATTTTTTAAAAAAAACCTCCAAAAAAAATAACAAGAAATATCCTGCAAGTAAAATAAGCCAGCCAAATATCATGACGAATTCCAGGGTGGTGGAGAGAGACATGGAAAACCTCTCCGAAATCATGCTATAGATATCCTCCAGTGCATCGAGGGTTTTGTTGATATTCATTTTCCATGTTTCGAGGTGAAGTTTTTTCGTCGCCAGATCGAACAGACGTGCGGAATACCAGTCGCCGATAAGTTTGATATTGCGTTCGGTTGCCTCTGATTCCAGAATTGATTCCGTGCGCAACTGAATAATTTCACGCATGAAGTGTTTGATTTCTCGCGATTTGAGTACGGGTATTTTCTTTGCCGTGATCTTTTGTAAAAGGCCGGCAGCTTTTTCCAGACGCTCCTCTACTTCGTGTTCCAGCACCCGTAATTTCAGCAATTGGAGATTGGCAATTTCAAAGAGCTCTATGTTGCTTGCAAAATCATCTCTGGGGTCGAACACAAATGCTCCATCCCAATCAACGATTGTTATGTCGTCTTTTGAGTATTTTATATTGAATTTAAGGGTTGAATCGATCTCTTCTTCATCCAAAGGGATCTGCTCAGTTTTAAGAAGTCGCGCGATGTTATCTTTGTTTTCCGAAATGACATTCTCCGGGTCTCCTATATAATCGGACACGCAGTATACGCTGTACTCTTCGTCAAAATGAGGGTTACAGCGGTATTCCCACAAGATAGTTCTGCATTCGACAACGATGCATCGTTTGAGATCAAAGACACTCTCATCGAGGATATTTTCCAAATATACCGATGCTTCCACAATGATAATTCCCGGAGGGCAAAATTTTACAAGAAAATCAACCGTAAGGTCTTTTACCGTTCTTTTTTCTGACTTGACGACCATTTGCTTCGGAAGTACGTCGGGATATGTTGGCGAGCTTTTAAGCTTTTTGATGTCGACCACTTCAGCAGCGTCAATCTGCAGATCTGTTATTCCCACAAGAAAGGAAACCAGGGTGCCTTTAACGGTAAGATGGGCTGTCATAGATGGATTTTTATAAGGGTGATATAAAAATTAGCTAAACCGTTGCTGAATTTTAACCCTGTTGTCAGTATTTACAGCCTGTGGTCTTAATATACGGCTTAAAACAGGGAATAGCGTTTTTCTAAAATACCCGTCCATACCTGCGGTATTTGCCGGAGATGTTTTTGTATGACGTTCATGCATCTCTCTTTTACCTCTTTTTCTGAAAGGCTGGACTGGATTTTTGCATGTACGATTTGGGGCTCCGTAATAGGCATACCTATCTGACTTACAAGATAACATTCCGCCCCCAGGATATCGGGATCTCTTTTCATTTCATGCGTTATTTCTCCGGCTACCAGATTATAAAGTTTTCCCGTGTGTGTAATGGGGTTTTTCCCGGCTGTTGCTTCGAGTGTCATAGGTCTGTATGGTGTAATTAGTCCGTTTGCCCTGTTTCCCCTTCCGACCTGCCCGTCGTCGCCGCATTCGGCGCTTGTGCCTGTGACGGTTAAGTAAAAAATATCTTTTGCATAGTTGTCTGCCGCATTTATTACGATGCCGACCTCTTTGTTCGTCAGGCTTTTTGTGAATGCCTCGATGTGTTTTGTCAAAATTGTTTTCATGGTAAAATAATCGTCTTTTGACAAAACGAATTTTGAAACAAAGGCGATGGCGATGGTGAGTTTTATCCGGTCATATATTCTGATGCCCATGATTTTGATGTCTTCACCTACCATCGGGTAGTTTTTCTTTGTTTCTGCGGAATTTAAGAACTGCTCGGTATGATAGACAAGTGATTCCGTTTCCGTCAAGGGTGAAAAGCCCACCCCGATGGATGTGTCATTTGCCAGAGGAACGGCGCTGTCAAAGGTTGCCCGAAGTTCTGCGCTGCCTGTTCTTATCCTGGTTTCTACAATCACGTTCTTTTCAGGATCAAGAAATTTCAACCTTTCCCGCATCCACCGGTAAGTGGTTTTCCTGGAGATATCCTCCAAAGGAACTTTTTCCCCGCCTGCGGTTTCAACGGCTCTCCCTACAATAATCAAATGCATCGGAGTGCATATCTTCCCTCCGCCGAAACAAACCTCAGACCGTCCGCCCACGAGGAGGCACTTATCGATATTGTGGTGCAGCACCCTGCCGAATTTTTCCAAATAATACCGGGAAAAGGCTATGCTCAGTTCTTCGGCTGCACGATCGCACAAGGTGTCAGGATGTCCTGCGCCTTTGCGCTCTACAATTTCGACAGGTGATTTTTGGACAGATATGTCCTCGGTTTTTTCGATGAGTATATCCATCGTGATGATCGGTTGCTGTAAAGTTTATGGTAATACGAATTCATGTTCCGGATGTTTTACGCACATGACCGGGCAGGGAGCAGTTCTTACGACTTTTTCCGTTGTGCTTCCCAGAAGTGCATGAGAAAGCCCTGTTCTGCCGTGTGTGGCAATGGTTATCAGATCAATGTCGTATTTTTTTGCAGCCTTGATAATTTCCAGGAAAGGTGTTCCTCGCACAATGATGTTTTCTACCTTTATTTTTTCCAGAAACCGTTTAGGGACGAGGTGGTGAATATCCTTTTTTGCTTTCCGTTCCATATCGTTATATATTTGGGATACCGGATACACAACCCCTCCCGTTCCAACAGGAATAGTAAGTTTGGGAATTACGTGGAGGATAAAAAGTTTTGCGCCGCATTCTGTGGCAAATGACAGGGCATATTTCAAGGCATGCTTTGAATTTGCCGAGAAATCCGTGGGGAACAGAATTCTTTCGATTTTGATCATGATACCGGCTCCTGAATTAAATTAGGCTGCCTTCGGCAGCGACTTTGCCTTTCCCCACTTTCGTGAGGAGAGGATTTTGTCATTCCCGTGTAAACGGGAATCCAGATACATCAGAAAAACTGCCTGGATTCCCACTTTCGTGGGAATGACATGCTAAGAACAAAATACTTTGAAATTCCTGTATCTTAAATGAACGAGGGTTTGCTATCGTTTCCATTCGACGCGCATGAATTTCGAGTTTTCGTGCTTTTTGTATTCCACCTCACCGCTGTAAGCCTTGAACAGAATAGACCCGATACGCTGCGCCAGTTTTGCAGATGTGGTAAGAATTTCTGTTTCGCCTTTCTTTTCATTAATTTTCATAATTCTTTTCAAGGGATTGAATTTCTTTGAACGGGCGTCTTCGTTGTGAATAAGATTCATGATTTCTTCTTTATGCTGTTTAAGAAAGTCGCCCTTCAATGTAACAATACCGTTGGGAACGTTTTCCTTCGTCTTTTTGCAGGCGGGGCAAATAACCAACAGGGTGTTTTTTAATGCCTTTTTTTGCGCATAAAGCTTTTCGTCGAGAAACCATTTCTTGTTGTGATACACAGATTTACAGTCTTTGCAAACAGCCGTTCCCGCCAATCCTTTTCCCTTTGGCGGTAAATACGGGTCATTCTCCGAATAGACTTTGTCCCTGGTATGTCTTCCAACTTCTCTTGGCACTTTCATTCTGCTGTATTCTCCTTTCCTGAGATTCACTTAATGAAAAACTCAAAATAATTCAGTACGGTTTTGTTGATGTTATGCACATAATTTATTAATGAATATTTTATCATGTTATGTCGCATAGAGTATACCTTAATTTCGCATATCAAAAAATAGTTTCGTTTACTGATAAATACGATAATCGATGTCCGGAAATATATTGTCTCTGTTTTCAATGCTTGAGAGCCAGTCGGGGTCAATCGTGCCTGCCTGAATTTCATTATATAGTTTTGTAAAGTTGACGAGATGTTCTTTTGTCCTTTTTACCGCATATTCAACCATGGCTCCTGCTTTCATGATAAAAGCCCAATCGCTGCTTTGCGCCAGAAGGAGTTCCCGTGCAGCCTGGTTGAGGGCGCGGCTCTTCAAGGAATGGCCGTTTATATCCGCATGCGTTCTTGCCAGTTCAACCATTCGCTCCGCTGCCTTGTGAAGGTGTTTGTATATCCAGTCATTACTCCCGTTTAACCACTGTTCATTGTAACCCTGATACCCCCAGGTTGAAAGAGAAGGCGTAGCGGTTTGATGTGCCGGATACCTTTCTAAATACTCAGACGGAGTAATCAGCGATATTGTATTCCGGTCAGATGCAATCCTGCGAAGCAGAAAGTTTATCCAGTCTGGACCTTCGAACCACCAGTGACCGAACAATTCCGCATCATAAGGCGCAACAATTATGGGCTTTTTGTCCATGAATGAAACCAGGAATTCTGTTTGTTTTTTCCTGTTGTGTATAAAGTTTTCAGCATGTTCAGATGCTTTGTCCAGCGCTTTTTCAGGTATATAGGGTTCCTTGTGGTTGGTTTTTCCCGTAATCCGGTAGTATTTTATTCCTGTATTGGTGCGTATCCCGTCTCTGTGAAGGTACGGTTTAACATAGCTATAGTCCAGATCGAAGCCTATGTCTCGGTAAAACTCCCGGTAGAAAAAATCACCTGGATATCCTTCCTGTGAACTCCAAACCTGTTTGGAAGATTCTACGTCCCTCCCAAAGGCGGCTGGCCCGGAAGTGCAATATACAGGCGCATAAATACCATATTTGGGCTTTGGTGAAGCAAAGAGGATTCCGTGTGTTTCTGTAATGAAAAAGCGAATGCCCGCTTCCTGGAGAAGCCGGTCTGCCCCGTGTTCATAACCGCACTCGGGCAGCCACATTCCGCGGGGCTTTCTGCCGAAGTGTTTTTCGTAATGATTTACAGCCACATGGATTTGCGCCCGCATGGCGTTAACGTTGTTATTCATGAGCGTCAGACAGGCGTGGGTTGCGCATGACGTCATTATCTCCAGCTTTCCTGAGTCCTGGAATTTTTGAAATGCACGAATAATATTTTGGTGATATTTTTCCACGAATACGTATCGGGCATTGGTAAAATATCCGTGATACATCTGTGCCAGCCGATAGAATTCTGGCTGAGGTTTAGTCCTTTCCATTTCCTTTTCCGCGAGCCGGATGCGCTGCTCAATGTACCGAACATAGCGGGATTGCAGCAAATTATCGGTAAGCATGGAAATCAATGGCGGGGATAATGATATGGTTAATCGGAAATCCAGCCCGTCTTCAAGCAGTCTGTCAAATACCTCGATAAGCGGAATGTAGGTTTCGGTAATTGCCTCAAAAAGCCAGTCTTCTTCAAGGAACTCGCTGTGCTCGGGGTGTCGAACAAATGGCAGGTGGGCGTGGAGTATCAAGGCAAGGTACCCTTTTCCCATAACGCTATCCTCTGGAAGATCCAGGCGAGAACATACTTGTCCGGAGAAGTATTTTTTGCCAATCTCTGGGAGACTTTCCCGGAATATATTCGCAGATGCCGTGACTCATACAGAGAAAAGCCCTTTCATAAAATTCTTCTATGCACGGCCATCCTTCTTCTAGTATCGCAGATTCTTTTACGTCCGGGGTTTGGACAGTATTTGAGCGTGCAAGGACGCAGAATGTGCCGTCTGAGGCGAGAAAGCCTATATCGGCGCAAAACCACCTCCCCGGTTTCCCTGTATGAATGTACCAGTTATGCACATTTTCTGTTATTTCAATATCGAAATATGTATGGGCGTTGTGTCCGTTGAAGAGAATATCCGTTGTGTCGTAAACACGCAAGACGATTCTTGCGGTGCGTGCCTTGTCGCCCAGCGTATTCAAGGCGCTGCCTGCTGCGTCTTTTCTGATTTCCCAATAGCCAAATAACCATGCAGGGTCTTTTACCATCAGTACGACCCTGTTGTCTCCGTAATTTTCGGGAAGTTCGGTAACCGGGGAGGGATAGCTGACTCGTTTTCTTTCACGTGGCTCCGCTGCTTCAGGTTTTTTGGGATAACGCTGAGTTTTTGCCGGCCACATATCTTCCCCGGTAACGCCCCATTCCTGATAAGGAGGCTGTTCTCTTGAAACGTCTGCCATGCCGAAGAACCGATCCCAGAGCATTATGAGGAATTCTTTTGTTTTTCGCCGGAGTGTCTCGCAAATGGCCTTAATTATCTCGAAGATCAGGAGAAATATTTCTTTGACAATATCTTTATCCATGATTTACGATCCAAAAGCGTTGAGATACCCGTCTTCTCTTCTGCTTTTCCAGTGCACGTGTATTGAAAGTTTCCTTTGTTACTGGCAAGGAAACTCTCAGATAATATTTTTGTGAAAGGGGGAAAGGGTGAGAACCAGAGTGTTAAGAGAACAAATAACTGCCTGCGACCCAACAGGATTATATTAAATAACAGTAAACAATCAACAAAATTATGCCTCTTGTGTTCATCGATAAAAAATGTGAAACTCCTTTTTCGTATACCACTCTTTTGACGCAAAGCAACTCTTTGCCGTTTGATTTGATGCAATATTTGGCTTGACAAAACGCGGCTATTTAGGTGATAATCGCACAGACTCTACGGCCTGTAGCGCCGGGCAATAAAAGGGTAAAACACGCAATGGTTTTCCCGTATTTCTTAAAAATCTGAAAATCCGGAGATACTGCTTTATGATAAAGCAAATCCTTGTTCCTACAGATGGTTCCGAAAACAGTTTTACGGCTGCTGATTGCGCCGTATCCATAGCGCGTGTATGCAACGCAGGTATATGCGGGCTTTTCGTTAAAGATGTCAAAATATTGGCCGGTCCGCTGATGCATGACATTGGAACGAGCGTCGGAGGAATGGTTCCCTTTGGGACGTTTAATCAGGTAATCCGCGAGGTATTGGAGTCGCAGGCCGATGTTGCCCTGAATCAGGTGGAAGGAAAATGCGCTCAGGCAAAAATACCCTTTTGCCGTCAGGTACTGGAGGGGATTGTGAGCCGGGAAATCGTTAAGTCAGCGGAAAGCTGCGATTTGATTGTCATGGGGAAAATGGGCATTCATGCCAAATGGCAGGATGTCTTTCTGGGCACTACGGTAGAGTTTGTTGTGCGGCAGACCCATAAGCCTGTGCTTATTGTGCCGGCCGGGTGCGGGCCGTTTACCAAAATGCTGATTGCGTATGACGGAAGTTCGTTTGCGAATAAGGCGTTGCAAAGCGGAGCGGATATGGCCAGCTCCCTAAAACTGCCGGTAACTGTGGTTTGTGTGTCAGACAAAAAGGAAAAGGCGGTTGAGATACTGGCTGAGGCAAAGAATGTTTTAAAAAATTATCAGGTAACGGTTACTACCATCGCAAAGGAAGGAAGCGATCATGCGAGAGGCATTCTGGAAGCCGGTAAGGAGGGGTTTGATATACTGGTTATGGGCGCTTACGGCCATTCCAGGCTTCGTGAGATGATTTTGGGAAGCACGACGGTAAGCGTTATGAGGGCAACAACCTGCCCGATCTTGCTATGCCGTTAGAAGCGCTGACGATGGTTTCGCAGAAGCGGAAGCCCCACATTCATATCCATCGTGGGTATAAAGTTAACACCGGCTCCATCCTGCTCATCATCTCAAATCCGCTGAAACAAAAGCAAAATTCCCGTGCGATTGAGTCATCGCAGTGGATTCAATAAATATTCCAGTCCGTTTAGCTTGATTTCATAGACAGACTCGATCATATTGCCTAACTCGCCTTTCGGAAACCCCTGTTGGGCAAACCAGACAATATACGCTTCCGGCAAGTCAATTAACAACCGGCCTTTGTATTTGCCAAACGGCATACGTGTCCTTGCAATTTTTATAAGATACTCTTTGTCGGTAAACATGGCGTACTGTTCATTTCAAAGCCTTTTTTAGAAACCTGCCGGTCTATGGAACTCTGTTTTACGCGAAACGGGAAAGGCGTTCCCGTGACAGGTTGTCGTGGGGGGACTGTGAAAATGTCAGGAAATAAAATGGAATGGTGGGCACACAATTTTCTGCATATCCTTTCATGTAGAGCGGGTTCAACTATTTCCATAGTTCTTTTATCTTGATTTTGCCGTTGACGAGCATCTCTTTTTTGACCTTCGGCAGTTTTTTTACCTTTGCCTCAATCTGTAGCGCTAATCCTTTATTTCCTATCTTCTTTTTCATGACCGGTATTAACGGGGACTTTCCCCGTAAACACTTTGCGCCTTTTGTGCCATTCCCTGCGTGTTCAACAAGCCTCCGCTCCACGTTGGTGGTAATGCCCGTGTATAGCATCCCGTCTTTATATCGTATCATATATAAAAACCAGATATTCGTGCATTTCTGCGTCTTTTGAGGCGGAGAACGTTGGGGCTTTTTCCTGATTTTACGTGGCATAACGATTAGGAGTTTTTGATGAAACTATTACAGGATAATACATTAATGCCGGAATACCGCACGCACTCCCTTATGATAGCAAACATATTGGCTTTGATAACAGCAAATTTCCGAACAGGAAAGGACGGCCAAAACATCTTTTCTTTTCAAGCGTGGATATGCCTTGAAGTCCATCCCATGAGTAAAAATTTGTATTTCTTCTGCTGCCTGGAGAATATCAATAAGGCTTTTTCTTGTCTCGTCGTTCATAAACAATGGTCCTTGTATTCTCGACTCTTTCCCTGAAAACAGGGTTTCTGAATGGTTTGTCTGCAACGGGATCGACTTCCCGCCCAAATAACTTCTCCAATTGCACTTTTAGCTCAAAGTGTTTCTCAAAAAGGTCAATGTTTTCATCCGAATCAAAAACTACCAGTATATCAACGTCACTGCTTGGTGAAAAATTTTGAGTCAAAGCCGATCCGTAAATACTGAGACGTTTTACTGGTAATAAACGATAAATACGTTCAATTTCCAGTTTGAGTTTTATTAAATCAATCATAGCCGTATGATTACTTTTTGTTGAGAATTATTCAATTCCCCTTCCACAATTGCAGTCTCTTATCCTCTGCCAGCCAAATAATATACTTGTTTCTTATATTATACTTTCAAGGCAAAAACAGGTAAGTTCGTTTAATAAACCCCCGATGAAGCGTGCCATAAGCTGATCGCGAGATCAGTTTTGCATACTCATACAGTATTTCTTCCCGGATTGTATTAACATACGCTGGAGGCCTTTCTACTCCACAAAGACAATTTAAGTGGTGGTTGCTGGTAATTCTACACTCTACCTTTTCGGATAATGCGCTTGTGGTTTTTCTTTTGCATAATAGGTTCTCATAAATTTGACACAATTGGGTATAAATAACCGTTTATTTGATGCAACTTTATTCTGCATGCATATTCCCTTTTTAGACCCATGCATTACATCTAGCAAACCTATTATTTTCCACGCCGTCTGCGCCTGCGGCTTGGTCGTGCTGCTAAGTTAGGCACAAGCCTGCGGTCTAATTCTAAAAGCGTCTCTCTTACTCTCCAAACACCAAGATTAAGCAATTTCTCAAATAGTTCAAGTCCTCTTTCTCTATGCGGCATATCCAGGCGATTTAATGCTAATGCAATATTGATAAGATTTTCGCTCCAAATAGCAGAGCTTTGAGCGATATTCGTCAACTTTTTGCCCAATTTATCAACTATAGCAGAACAAATTTGATAAACCCTATCGGGATCAATTATGACCATGTTCTCTAATGCTTCTATCAAATAACCAGTTCTATCATTTGCTAATACTTCAGGATATGTACAAAGAGAGTCAAGTATTCGCTTCATGTTATCGTCATAAAATAATGTATTTTCTCTTCCGAAAATGTGTGAAACAGCCATTCGCACCCTGTCCTCAGATGTGGGTATAAGTCTCAACAAAAATTCGGTTCCCAAAATCCGATGTTGAGGCTCAGACCACAATTCAACGGCGGTGTAAGCAGCACCTACAAGTAAATCAACCTTTTTTTTAGATTCTTCATGTTTTATTGAAAAAATATCATTAATCGCCTCTTTTGCCCAACTACATTCAGGAAACCATGCATGACGTAGCAATATTATCTCTGCGTATGCTTGTGCTCCGAGTTTCCAGTCGCTATCTTTTAGCTGATTAAGCCATTTAGATACAAACGATTCACTAACCCAAGACTGAGTTTGTACTATCAAAGCCGCACCTTCATCAGAGTTTATTACTTGGGGATATTTTGAAAAAAGGGCGTCTAAAAAATGCTCTGAACGATTTTTGTCTGCAAAAGCAAGATTTGGCAGCCAATATATTGATAGGACTTTCCAAACTTCGGGGTCTTCGTTTTGGAGTACATGTTCTTCCAATATAGACAACCAGCGATCTGTCAATGGCGGTTTAGGCAACAAACATGCCCGTGAAAGAGTTTCAAGAATAGGATAATTGCCATGAGGCAGCATTATCATCCTATGGCTTTGCCAAATGACAGATTTGCCATCGGCTTGTTCTTCTGTTGTGCTTGTCTGTACCGGAGGGGTCCATGATATCAGCCAGCCTCTCAATATCTCAAAAAAATCCTCAGGCAATGGAGTGTTTGAATTAATACGACTACCTATAGCACTTGCTGCATAAAAATGGAAATCATCGCTGTCAAAACCAGCTTTAACAAGAGCAGAAATTACATTAAATAATTCTGCTGTAGATAAATTAGAATTACCAAGACCTTCTATAGCATAACTCACTGGCATATTATGCGCATTTGAATCCATTTTAAATATTATGCTAATAACCCTATCAGGGTGTTCTTTAGCAAATTCTTGAAATGCCTGTGATGCCTGAACTGTACCCCCTTTTAGCCAATCTTTAGGGTGACGATCAGATGCGTTCCCAAGTAAGTTAAACAAACCTATAATTTCCTCATCGCTTGCTTTTGTCATTTGCTCAACTGACATAGGGCTGCCAATCCAATGAACACCGCTAAAGCGGACATCTCTGTCATCCATGTTTGGGAAAGCACGTTCTTCCTCTGCTAACAGGCGTCGTGTTTTCTCACTCATATATTCAAGAGGAAATGCCCTTAAAAGGCGAAGACGATGTTGGCGATTGTATTTAAGACGATCCAATTTAATATTCGGCTCATCCTCGTTATACATATTGAAGTCGCATAAAGCCGTTTCAAGCTTAATAAGGCTTTCTCTATCAAGCTTCGGCACTAACAGCGTGATAAGCGCTTTAGTATCTGAGTGTTTATCTTGATAGCCTCCAAGGATTAATCTGCGTTTGTCTTCCAACAAGAATTCCAATATTTTGTACGGATGGCTATCCGATAGCCTTGCCAAGCCTCTTGCCAATAATCTTTGTATAACCAAGAAGTCTGCATTCTTCCATTTCTCGTAAAACTCCACGAACGCCTTAGAGTCTTGACTTGCAAAACTCTTGACAGCAGTTTCTATGGAAGAAATCAAAGGATATTCGCGTATACTGTCAACATCGCCATCCAAATCCGTAGCTAAACAGTGGTCATCTCTATATCCAATAAGGATATGATGCGGTTCGTTCACAATGAGGGTTAACACATCAATAAACCATGGCCAAATAGAATGAAGGAATTCCGAAGGAGCCGCCTCAGCAACTGATGATAGTTCATAGAAATCTCTATTTGCCTCAAGAAGCTGTTTATATGCTTTGTTTTTTTCATAGATCAACAGCATCTGCTCCTCTTCTGATGCGTTTGCAGGCATCGGCGGCAACTCTTTGGCTGCTTCCAAATGAGCCTTTTCTAAAAGTCTGTCTAAATAGACTTTTAATAACCTCGGTGCTAGTTGTGGAGCATGCTCGGATATAAGAGTAACTATTGATTGTATCCAGTGGAGGTGCGTGTCCGCCCTGCTAAAGATAAGGCAAGCCATATTCAGGGCTTTTTCATCCCAAGTCTTGAGATAATCAAAAACTAACAAAGTAAGATTGTCTTTGTCGGGTGTCTGAAGCCAGAATTTTTCTATCAAATTGAGCGTCTTGTCTTTAGCAAAAATCAATGCATTTTGCAACAATGCAACAACTGAAATCGCTTGGTCAGACGGCAGTCTCATATATGCGGGCAAAAGAGTATCAGCAATGATATCAAACCACCCTTTGCTTCCAGACATGCAGGATAATATCCGGTGCCTAAACTCCGGTTGTTCCAAATAAGGTAACAACCAATTGGCTTCAAACTCCTGAGGACTACTTAATTGACTGAGAAATTCAATTATGAGAATTCTAATATGCAACCGCAGCTCGTCATTACGCAAAAGAATACTTACCTCTCTTTTGTAACTTGCTTGGTCGGCAGAACGGAGATAGTTCAAAGCATTCCAGAGTTGTGGTCGCACAAACATTCCATTTTGTCTTTGAAGCACATAGTCGGATAAAGACCCTTCCATTCTTACAAATGCTCGTGATCGCGCGTATTCAAAAAGCGTCTGATGACTGAACCCCACTCTATGCCCGATTTCATCAAAAGTTAAAATGCCAGCCGCTTTAAGCCTTTGTAAAATAGTCATACAATCTTGGAATTTAACTGTAGGAAGCCATAATTCCTCCCTTTCGGCCATTGTAGTGGTAGTAGCATCTACAAGTTCTATGCAAACATTCCCTGCGCTTTCAATATGTTCTTGCCACAGCTTATTCAGCATTGCATGGGATGATTGAAATATCTCAGGTTCGGTTGTCCCCCGATTAAACTCTAAGAAAATTTTAAGATACTGTGGTGTTTGGAGTATTTCAATAAAATCTTTCGGCCAACCTGTTGTCTGAATTCCTTTCTCCGACAAAACAACTTCAACATCTTCTTTAGACGGCAACTCCATGTTAATGCTCTCAGCGTCCAGATTCCTTAGGCGAGGGTCATGCATGTGTTCAAAAGTACGGCAAGAGGTAATGATATGCACATTCGGCAATGTCGAAACGTTGCGTATCAAATTGAGCAATAAGCCAAGACGATGGGAATGTAAGTCCACCATGTCGGCGAGAGCATCAAGTTGGTCTATAATCAGCGCTACCTTTTCAAGTTTTGCTAAAACTTCTATACAAAAAGCAGGTTCTCCGGGAAGTTCAAGATAGGTTTTCAACTGCTCCATTGTTTTTACATTGGAAGGTATGAGATCTGCCTTGATAGCCAATACTGCTATTCCCGATTCCAGCAAATCTTGGGCAATTCTCACTAATAGGGCTGATTTACCGCTTCCGGGAGATCCCAAAAGCAAAGTGGTGCTCGTGCTACTCGCCTCAATTTTCACCCTGATGCGCTTAAATTCTTCCCTGTTTATCCATCGTCCATCCGCTAATGTGGTTGGCCACCTTAATAACGGCCTTGATGCTTGTTGTAAAGCCTTCTTGATGTCGTCAGGTGGCTGATCGGGCATGGTAATAATAGAGCGTTTAGAAGTCGCCAAGAAAGCTGACAGATTTTCTATTATATTTTCGGTCAAAAGATTCATGTCGCCTTTTATACCTGCAATGAGACGCTTAAATTCTTCGTCATTATCTATACCGCCACGAAAGTCCACCCATGTGTTCAATTTAATATAAAGAGGCAAATTGCCGGAACTGGAGCCAGGTAACAAAACAGGAATGACAGGGAAATTCTTTTCTTTTGCTTTCCGAACTACTGCCATCTCCAATTCAATCTGTTGTATGTCACCGATACCGTGAGGTCCGAAGAAAACAGCGCAGGAAGACGACGCTTTGAAGCTTGATTCTATACCAGGCAAGCAAGATCTACCAGCAAGATGGCAGTATTTGTCGAGGAATGGATTAATGCCACTTTCTTTCAGGCGAAAGTATAAAGATTCAACGTGAGGTTTATCTCTATCGTTGTGACACAAAAAGACATCAAAATTGAGATTCATATTGCAAGGTGCCATTTGCGTTACATTCTATGCTCAAGGTTCTTTTCCATAAGCCTCTATTAGCAGTCAATAAACAAGATAACGAAAACAGATTTATTTACCATTTACCCTTTACCCTTCCCTGATTATTCCTTCTGGTGTGGAAATATTCCTCAATACACTCAAAAAACTTGTCCCGTTGTGTCTTTAAACAGGATATGTTTGAACAGAATTTGACTCATAATGTCTTAACCTTACATACATGCCAATTCCAGATGAAATCCCGGCTGGTTTACTATCAGTTTCTTTTTAGTTATAGAGGCAATCTTTGCCAATAATTCAAGGCTGGGGAGGCGATTGTCCTTTAACCCTTCAAGGCGTCCTATCATGGGCTGGCTTATGCCAAGTGCATCTGCGAGTTCTGCCTGTGAGAGACCTGCTTCTTCTCTGGCGATTTTAATTTGCCGGGCAATTGCTACTCTTAATCTGGCTTTGTCTAACAGGGTTTTAAACCCGTGGTCTTTTTCCTGCCTTTTAATAACATCTTCAAGTGAATAAATATCTTTTCCCTGCTTAAGGCTTGCAGGGACATGTTTGCGAGTATGGATTTTCATAATAAACAGCCTTCCTGATTTTTAGTTTTCTAATATATACTTCATGCGCTGTAGCGCGGTTTCAATTTCATGCTGCGGAGCCTTTTGGCTTTGTTTTTTGTAGGCATGGAGGAGAACCATTATATTCCCATCTATAACCACCTAGCGCGGTAAAACCGCAACCAAAAAGAATGTAGCCACAAAGACACCAAGACACAAAGAAAAACTTACAAAAAAAGAAGTTTTTACAAGGTAATACTATAGAATATTCGGGTCTGCGAAATTTTAATTTCCCATAATTTGCCTTTAATCTGCCTCATTGATACCAATGGGGCTTGTAGTCCGTATTGTGTTATATCTTCCAGGACAGCATATATCACGGCACTTTGCGCCTTTGGCAATCCACTTATATAATCGCTAACCTGTTTGAATAATTTGATTATCATAACCCAATATAACCTAATGGTTATAAGGCGTCAAGAGGAATATAGCGACTACTTCATCACCAGCCATGTTAGAAATTAGAGGGACACCATATCAAATTCTTATCCTGCCTTTTCCCGTTATTTCTTTCTTTTTTCCCAGAGATTTATATAAGGCATGAAATCTGCTCGTATAGAAATATCCTGCAAGGCAATCAAAAAACTTGCCTCGTTATAGCCTACCCTTGAAGTTTGCCCCTGCAAGCCTTAAGCAGGGGGTTATAATCAAGGGTCTTTACACGGGAGAGGTTTATTTTATCAGGACTTCAAGCCAATCTTTCTTGCGCCGCATAGGAGAAGGCAGATTGTTTGGAGGGGAGTTTGGTATTGAGGATTCTGTTGAATATTTCCATTCTGGAATAGTCTCCAATCTGGTTTAACTAAATTGGATAACACTCCATTTGGGTAATTTATATCAATAGAAGCGCTGAAAATACCCGTTTGCCTTTTTACCTCTATTGCAATAATTTTTTGGTCAAGCTTTCTGATTTCTAATCGCTATAACAATCTCTTCTGCTGTAACCGGTTGGCATGTATTTTTATGCAAGCGATATATAGCGGCTGTTTAAAATAGCTCTTTTTCACAACAGGCTATATTAATGACATCCACTGCCAGAAGGCTGGTATCCCAAACCTGGAAAGGCATGATTAATTGCCGTTGTTAGTTGTAATGCCTTGCCAACCTCATTTATAGGGTAAAAGAAGGTGCTTCGTGGTCGAGACCTTATCAAAGAGGGGGCGTTGATATGCTTCCTCTCGCACTTTCCCATATTTTGCGAAAAAGGCGTCCCACTTTTCTCGAGTCATATATTGAGAAATATCCTCCGGCAGACAAGTTAGAAGTTTGCGACCTTTTTCAAATCCAAGATGTTCAGCTATTTTGAAAAGCTGTATACGCATTAGCGTATCTTTTGTATACGGCCGTTTAGCATCAACGAAGGCAATTGATCTAAGTAAATCTTTGGTATATGAGCTATTAAGAATTCCCAAGACGATTAATGCCTCTGATATGTCGTCAAAGCCTAGGAAATAACAGGTATCATCCAGCATCATGGGCTTATTGTTAAAAGGTAAAATTAGTGAGAAAATTGGTTTTTTGTATAATCCAGAAATTGCTATTTTATAATGTTTAAAAGAATATTCTCCAATCCCAAAAATCGCAAATAACGGCTTTCCTTTATAAATGCTTGATTTTCTCTCTGAGAAAAAACGGATATTTGCTGTG
>Ga0233425_10003394_pt1 | contig 28961 bp, 20 predicted proteins | sample Watercolumn_Towu_2_FD_181712 | JGI IMG/M metagenome (GOLD analysis project Ga0233425, IMG submission 181712) | Freshwater microbial communities from Lake Towuti, South Sulawesi, Indonesia - Watercolumn_Towuti2014_140_MG | ecosystem: Environmental > Aquatic > Freshwater > Lake | place...
ATCCTTACACCTTCAGCCTTAACGTCACCGCCACCACCCAAACTTGCAACATCTCCAATTCCGCCAGCGCCAACATCACAGTCCGTCAAAACGAATGGTGCGGCGACAGTATCACTCAAAACACCGCTCCGCATAATCACGGAGAGGAGTGCGATGATGGAAAAAATGGAAACAATAACGACAATTGCTTAGATGATTGCGTTTTAGCTAAATGCGGAGATGGTTATTTATGGAATCAAGGCGGTGGAACAGAACAGTGTGACGACGGTAATGCAATCAATGGAGATGGTTGCAATACCACAACGGCCAATTGTAATTTTACCTGTGGAGATAATATTCTAAATAATTCTTCGCACGCTGTTAATCTTAACGAAGAATGTGATTTGAACCAGTTGAATGGCAAAAGTTGCATTGATTTTGGAAATCCGGGAACATTGCTTTGTAATAGTAATTGCTCTTATAATATTGATAATTGTTGCACGGCCAGTTATGGAAATTGTGATGGAATAGCAAGTAATGGATGCGAAACAGAATTAAATAATAATTTAGCAAATTGCGGAGCATGTGGCAGTATTTGCCCCAGTGGCGGAACTTGTGTGTCTGGCGTTTGTCATGGAGCGATAATTTATACCAGCAGCGGATCATTTACTGTTCCTAGTGGTATTTCTAATATTCAGGTTAGTGGAGCCGGAGCTGGTGGTGGCGGTGGAGGCGGTATTGCCACTGGTGGCGGCACCAATCTTGGATCTGGTGGAGGTGGAGGAGGAAGAGGCGATTATCAGAGTCCGATAAACATCAGTGTTTCTTTTGGGCAAGTTATTCCAGTAACAATTGGTATCGGTGGCGCTGGAGGATTAAATAACAGCGGCGCAGGTGGGAATGGCGGTGTTACTGGTTTCGGTTCTTATTTTACGCTCAGTGGTGGCAATGGCGGCGGCGGAGCGCCTGGCATAGGAGCTGGCGGAGCAGGTGGAAGTTTGGGCGGAGGAAATTCTAATCGCGGTCCTTATTCACATCCTTGTTATACAAATGGTTCCAGTGCCGGTCAATCGGTTGGTGGCTATATTGGAGGACTTCCTGGTTCTGGAAGTAATCCAACTGATTGTTATGGCGCTTCTGGCGGCGGCGGCTCGGCTTCTTATTTTGGAAAAGGCGGAGATGGTGGCAATGCCAAAGGCTGGGGAACAGCTTTTAGCGGAGAGGATGGAATCAACGGCAGTGGCGGCGGCGGAGGAGGGGGAAGTTATGGCGGTCAAACCGCAGGTAGAGGAGGAAAAGGCGGAAATGGCTATATTGTGGTAGTTTATTAAATTGTTAAATTCATAAAAAATATGAAAATTAAATCAATCAACACTTGCAAAAACATTGTCGGTAAAAAAGTTTTACTACGCATTGATTTTAATGTTCCAATCAAGAATGCTAAAGTTGCGGATGATTATAAAATCATCCGAGCTTTGGATACGATTAAGTTTTTAATGAAAAATAATTGCAAGATTATAATCGTTACGCATTTGGGTCGACCAGTTCCTGGTCAAAGAGAAAAAGAGTATTCAGTCAAGCCGGTGGCCTCTAAGTTGTCTCAAATGTTATCAAAAAAAATTGAAGTGGTTGATGATTTTAAAACATTAGCCGGTGGAACAAAAATCGGGAAAATGCAGCAAGGCGAAATTGTTATGTTAGAAAATATCAGATACGAAGAAGGTGAAAAAGAAAACAATAAAGATTTTGCTAAAAAACTTTCAAAAATTGCGGAATTGTATGTCAATGATGCTTTTGCTGTTTGTCACAGAAGCGATGCGTCAGTCAGTGCTATTAAAAATTTTTTACCTTCTTTTGCCGGATTACTTCTGGAGCAAGAGTTGGTTAATTTGAATAAAGTCATAAGTCCAATTAATCCCCTGGTCGTTTTGCTTGGTGGATCAAAAATCAGCACGAAAATTTCTTTAATTTCTAATTTTCAAAACAAAGCAGAAAAAATTTTGATCGGTGGCGCTATGGCTAATAATTTTTTTGTTGCCGATGGTTTTGAGGTTGGAAAATCATTAATCGATGACGCGTCCATTGCGTATGCTAAAAAAACAGATAGAAAAAATTTATTTTTACCAGTGGATGTTATTGTGAGCACCGATCAGACCGGTGGCAATATTAAAATTAAGAAAATTAATCAAATAAGCAAAGATGATTACATTTTTGACATTGGACCGGAAACCATAAAATTGTATGCTAAATATTTAAAAATCGCCAAAACAATAATTTGGAATGGCCCGATGGGATTTTTTGAAATTAGCGCTTTCAAAAGCGGCACGGTTTCCTTGGCTCAAGAAATTGCCGTTAGATCAAAAGGAAGCGCTTTTGGGGCAGTGGGAGGAGGGGAAACCGTCGAGGCGCTCAGAATGATTGGGATGGAGCAGTATATTGACTGGGTTTCAACCGGAGGAGGTGCCATGTTAAGTTATTTGGGGGGAGAAAATATGCCCGGACTAAACGGAATTATGAATTAATTTGTTTTTTTGTTATAATTAATCGTAATAGCCATTATTTATAAATAATGATTAAAATATGAAAATTAAAGAAATAAAAGCCCGCGAAATTTTAGATTCGCGCGGAAATCCTACCGTAGAAACAAGAATTATATTAGACAATGGATTAAGCGCCAAGGCGTCAGTTCCTTCCGGGGCTTCGACCGGCGTTCACGAAGCTTGGGAATTGCGCGATGGTGACAAAAAAAGATATGGCGGGAAAGGCGTGCTTAGTGCTGTGAAAAATGTTAATACAGAAATTAATGAAGTGCTTAAGGGATTTGATGTTTGCAAGCAAGAAAATATTGACAATGTTATGATCAAACTGGATGGAACAGAAAATAAAAAACGTTTAGGCGCTAACGCTATTTTGTCTGTGTCTTTGGCTGCTGCCAGATTGGCTGCCTTGTCGCGTGATGAAGAGCTTTATAAATACATTGCTAAAATTTTTAAATTTGGCAATAAAAAATATACCTTGCCAACACCTTCCTTTAATATTTTTAATGGCGGCAAACACGCTGATACTAATCTTGATTTTCAAGAATTTATGATTTTACCTATCAAAAAAACCAGCTTCAAGGAAAAGGTAAGAATGGGTGCGGAAATTTTTCATGAATTAGGCCACGTCTTAAAGGATCGAGGATTGGATACTGATGTTGGAAATGAAGGGGGATATGCTCCTGATATTCATAGTAGTATTCAGGCTATTGAGATGATTATTGCGGCTATGGTTAACGCCGGGTATAAGCCTGGAGAAGAAATCGGACTTGGGACAGATGTTGGATCATCTGAGCTTTATAATCATGAAACTAAAAAATATATTTTTAAATTGGATCAATCCCAATTTACTTCAGATAATTTGATTGGTTTATATAATGAATGGTATCGAAAATATCCCATTATTTCCATTGAGGATGGATTAGATCAAGATGACTGGGATGGCTGGAAAGAGTTAACCAAGGAATTGGGTGGTCACATGATGCTTATTGGTGATGATTTATTTGTCACCAACATCAATCGACTTAGAATCGGATTAAAAGAAAAAGCCGCCAATGCCGTATTGATTAAAGTTAATCAAGTGGGCACATTATCTGAAACAATTGATTGTATTAAATTAGCCCAAAGACATAAGTATAAATTAATGGTTTCTCACAGAAGCGGTGAAACTTGCGATGATTTTATTGCTGACTTGTCAGTTGCTGTCGGGGCTGAATATATCAAAGCCGGTTCATTATCTAGAAGCGAAAGATTGTCAAAGTACAACAGACTTATGGAAATTGAAGATCAATTGGAAAATAACATATGAAAAAAGAAAAACAAGATAACAAATCATCCTTGCCACTAATTTTAATCATACTTGATGGCTGGGGGATTGGTGAAAAAAACAAGGGGAACGCTATTTATCTTTCCAAGGTTTCTTATTTGGATGGCTTGATGGAAAAATATCCAGCAACTAAATTATTCGCGCATGGCAAATATGTCGGTTTGCCGCACAATCAGGTGGGCAACAGTGAAGCAGGCCATATGAACATCGGAGCAGGAAGATTAGTCGAGCAAGAGGCGGTGGTAATCAGTAAAAGCATTGAGAATGGTACATTTTTTAAAAATTCGGCTTTTCATGGAGCGATTAGGCATATTCACAAGATGAATTCCAAATTGCATCTTATGGGCATGCTTTCCAATGGACAAAGTCCGCATAGTGATCCGGGTCACTTATTGGCATTGATTAAATTATTAAAAGATAATGGCGTGGATAAAGCTTATCTGCATTTGTATACCGATGGTCGAGATTCGCCAAAGTATGCTTCTTTGAAATTAATTCAAGAATTAGAAAAAAATAATCCGGAAGGATTTTCAGTGGCCACCATCATGGGTCGTTTTTATGCCATGGATAGAAAGAAAAAATGGTCCAGAACAGAAAAGGCTTTTAACGCTTTAACTCAGGGCAAGGGGAAAAAGTCCGTCTCGGCCATGGAGGCCATTACGGAGTCTTATAACATTGGAGAGAGTGATGAATTTATTGAGCCGTATATTATTGAAAATGAAAATACAAAAAATTCCAGAATTGAAGATGGTGATAGTATTATTTTTTTCAATCTTCGCTCGGATCGTAGTCGACAATTAACCAAAGCTTTTGTGCAAACTGATTTTAATGTCATGAATCCAGGATCATTTAAGAGAAATAAAAAATTAGAACATCTTTATTTTGTGGCGATGACCGATTTTGGACCAGACTTGGAGGAGATCTTAACAGCTTATCCAGGAGTTGATATCCAAGACACCTTGCCAATGCAGCTTAAAAATCTTAAGCAGCTTTATTTGGCGGAAACGGAGAAGTATGCCCATGTTACGTATTTTTTTAATGGAGGATATTCTGGAACAGTTGCCCAGGAGAGTCAGTTTATGATTCCATCGCCGGATGTAAAATCCTATGACTTAACTCCTGGCATGAGCTCTTTGGAATTAACAGATTATGTCCTAAAAAATATTGACGTTAAAAGCAAAAAATCCAAATATGATTTTGTATTGTTAAATTTTGCAGCTCCTGATATGATAGGGCACACGGGGAATGTCAATGCTGGCATAGAAACATGCAAGGTGATAGAAAAATGTTTAAAAAAAATAGTGGATGCGTATTTAAAAATTGATGGAACAGTGGTAATCACAGCCGATCATGGCAATATTGAGGAAATGATTAATATTAAAACGGACGAGGTTTATACCGAACATACCACCAATCAAGTTCCTTTTGTTGTTGTTAATAAAAACATATCAACAACTACCAAGTTGAAATCCGGATCATTGTGCGATATTGCGCCCACGATTTTAAAATTATTAAATATTAATCAGTCAGAAAGAATGACTGGTAAATCTTTGTTATAATATGTTGGAATTAAATTTACAGGATAAAAGACCAAAGCCGGTTGTTTTGGTAGTTTTGGATGGATGGGGAATTAGTCAGCCCTACACTGGAAATGCTATCGCTCAAGCCAATACGCCCTTTATGAATCAGCTTATTTCAGAATATCCGGCCATGACATTGCGAGCCAGTGGTGAGGCGGTTGGATTGCCCTGGGGTGAACCCGGAAACAGCGAAGTTGGACATGTTAATTTAGGATTGGGGAGAATAATGTATCAAGATTTACCACTGATCAACAAGGCGATTGGCGACAATACTTTTTATCAAAATAAGGTTTTATTAGAAGCAATCGAGCATGTTAAAAAGCACAATTCTAAATTGCATCTCATGGGAGTTGTATCCAATGGCTGTGTGCATGGATCAATTGATCATTTGCACGCTCTTTTGGTTTTGGCGCGTGAAAAAAATTTAAAAGAGGTTTATATTCATGCCATTCTTGATGGACGAGATACTTCTTACAATAGTGGAATTAATTTTATCAAAGGCGTAGAGAGAAGCGTGGAAGAATATAATATAGGAAGTATTGCTACTGTTTCCGGTCGTTTTTACGCGATGGATCGAAACAATAATTGGGATCGTATTGAAAAATCGTATCTATCTATTACCGAAGGAATTGGCAACAAAAACACGAATCCTATAGCCGCCATTGATGAAAGCTACAAAAAGAAAATATACGACGAAGAATTTGTGCCAACCGTGATTGAAAAAAATGGAAAACCGGTGGCAAAAGTCGAGGATAATGATGCTATTATTTTTTATAATTTTCGCCCAGATCGAGCGCGACAAATAACCAGGGCTTTTGTTATGCCGGATTTCGATAAATTTAATAGACCAAAGTTTTTGCAAAATTTGTATTTCGCTTGTTTTACTGAATATGAAAAAGGTTTGCCCGTAAAAGTGGTTTTTTCTTCGGATGATGTTAAAAATTCTTTAGGCGATGTTATCGCTCAAGCGGGGTTAAAGCAATTAAGAATCGCAGAAACTGAAAAATATGCCCACGTTACTTATTTTTTTAACGGAGGGAGAGAAGAGGTTAGCGCAGGAGAAGATCATTGTCTGGTGCCATCTCCCAAGGTTTCTAATTATGATTTAAAACCAGAAATGTCAGCCGAAGAAATTACTGAGAAATTAGTCAAGGAAATAGATAAAAATATTTATGATTTTGTAGTGGTTAATTATGCTAATGCCGATATGGTTGGTCATACGGGAAATATTACAGCCACTATCAAGGCGGTTGAAAAATTAGACAACCTGTTATCGATTTTGGTAAAATCGGTTTTGGATAAGGATGGAATTGTCATGGTAACCGCTGACCATGGAAATGCTGAGGTGATGTTTAATATGCAAACCGGACAAATAGACAAAGAGCATACTTCTAATCCGGTTCCTTTTATTTTGATTGGAAATCAATTGAGAGGAAAATCTTTTGGTTGGCAAAATACTGTTGGCAGTGATTTAAGTCTGGTACAGCCTCAGGGAATATTATCTGATATTGCGCCCACTGTTTTGAAAATATTAGGAATTAAAAAACCAAAAGAAATGACAGGTGTCAGTCTTTTGTAATTTTATTTAATTTAAAATAAGAAAGCCCAAAATACTAACAATAAATCCGATAATTCCTCCGATGAATGCCTGAAACGGCGTATGTCCTATTTTTTCCAAAAGATGAGGATATTTTTTATCCAAAACATGATCATTGCCAAGATCGCTTACGAGTTCATTGAGGGTTTTTCCGTGTTGGCCAAGATATTGTCTAATTCCAACCGCATCCCTGATGGTGAGAGTGGCAAATATCAAAGAGATTGCAAAAATTGAAGAATCTATTCCCTCAATTAAGGCCGTGATTGTAGCTAAGGCTACCACGGTGGCTGAATGACCGGACGGCATTCCAGAATAGGCGGTTATTACTTTTAAATTCGGCTTTAAATTATTGCTCTCAATAAAAATTTTAATCACTTGAGCAATTAGCCCGGCAATTAGCGGCAATAATATAATTTGATACATAAATTTGTTATGAAATACTTAATAATAATAATTTTTGGTTTTATTCAAGGCGTGACAGAATTTTTGCCGATTTCCAGTTCTGGTCATTTGGTTATTTTGCACAAAATATTTAATTTGCCGATGTCGGAAATGTCTTTTGATGTTATTTTGCACCTAGCTTCGCTTTGTGCTGTTTTTATTTTTTTCAAGAAAGACATTTTTGAAATTATCAAAGGGGTATTTTTAAAAAATACTAATGGTAAAATAGGATGGTTGATTATTCTTGGCACTTTGCCCGCTGCTTTTTTGGGTTATTTTTTTGAAGATTATATAGAAAATACCCTAAGATCGATTTGGTTTGTTGCTTTTATGTTGGTTTTTGTTGGTGTTCTTTTTATTATTATAGAAAAAATTGCTAAAAATTCAAGAGATATTACAGATTTTAAAATTAATGATGCTTTATTTATTGGATTTGCTCAAGCGCTTGCCTTAATTCCGGGAACATCTCGTTCGGGTGTAACTGTAATTGCTGGCATGAGAGCGGGTTTCAAAAGGGAAGTGGCAGTAAAATTATCTTTTTTGCTGTCGGTTCCCATTATTCTGGGGGCTAATGTTAAAAAAATTACAGATATTAATTGGAGCGCCATTAGTCAATTTGAAACAGTCGCGTTATTTTTGGGGTTTTTTTCTGGTTTTTTAACTTCTTATTTTGCTATTAAATTTTTTATTAGTTATTCCAGTAAACATACTTTAAACATCTTTGCTTATTATCGTTTTATTTTGGCATTTGTATTGGTTTGCTTATTGCTACTTACTTCGTTTTTTTCTTAAAAAAATTAAATTTAATTTAGTTTGAAATTTTTATAATTTATTTTTTCACCAGAATATGGTGATTTTTTATTTTTTGGTGAATTAAATAAGAAAATATTAACAATAACGTAAAAGAAATATTTAAAAGTAATATAGCAACAACTTTTTTGTCATAGATTAAAATTTCCGGAATTTTAAAATTTTCCCTTCCCTGGGAAACCGGATTTAAATTAATTTCCAGAGTTTCCTCAGGTAAGTTTATTTGTCCTGTTTGATTTTGTATTTGTGTTGGAATATTTTCCCCCAAAACAGATGACGCTGGATAAATACTTGTTCCAAATATTTGGACAATTAATTTTGTGTTTTTGTTTTCAAACTGATCTTCAATGACCGCAATGCCTATTTCTCTAAATTTGTCATTTAATAAATTTTTTCTATGACTAGGCGATTCAAGCCAAGCCTTAACGGCGCCTTCGCTGGTGTTGAAATCAATTGCCAGGTTTTCTCCGACATAAGCGTATTCATAGCCAGCTTCCTTGATCCAGGTTGAGAATTTTTTCCCTTCGATGTTGTGTTGAAAAGTTTGAGAAGCGATGATTGCTTTTCCTTTGTCATAAGCCGCCTTGGAAAGAAGTTGGTTGGCGGTAAGCGGCGGTATGCCCAAATTTATTCTTTCCTTATTGGTTAAATTAATAATATTTTCCTCCGTAATTGAGGAGAAAAAAGCTATTTTTGGCAATAAAAAAATCCCTACAGCAATCATCAGTAGAGGATATGTAAAAAAATGGTCAATATTAAAATTGCCCGGCGATTTAATCGCTTTATTTATTTTCATTTTATTTTTGTTTTTATTTTTATTTTATATTATAATTATAGCATAATTTGGCATCATAATCAATGCACGATTATCCACATTTTTAGTGTCATTAATTTTTAATATTTTATTTAATATTAGAAAAATAAATTCATGAAATTTATTAAATATACAATTGTATTGTTTTTATTGTTTTTTATTTTTTGGCAATATTCATATAACAAATCAATTAAGATGGGCATTGATCCCAACGGACAAGATGTTGTTTTTGTAATTGAAAAGGGACAGGGATTGCAGACGATTGCCAAGAATTTAAAAAAACAAAAAATCATTGATTCAGAATTCTTTTTTTCTTGGTATGTTAAAAAAAGCGATCAGCAATCAAAATTGCAAGCCGGACAATATAATCTAAATCCAAAAATGCCCATTATTGAAATTGTAAAAAATATTTCTTCTGGGAATGTTGTAAAACAAGAGCGAGAAATAAAATTAATAGAAGGATGGACAACAAAAAAAATGGATGAATATTTTTTTCAAAATGGATTTTTAAAAGAGAGGGAGTTTTATCAATATGCCAATCAAGAGCTTGAAAAAACTTTGGACAAAATAACGAATTTGAACTTTGTTCACGATTTGCCGCCAGAAAAAGGCCTTGAAGGATTCTTTTTTCCTGATACTTATTTAATTTTTCAAAACACCACAGTGGAAGATATCGCTTATAAGATGTTAAAAAATTTCAATGACAAGTTAACTGTTGAAATGAGATCTGACATTAAAAAACAAAACAAAACTCTCTATGAAATTGTTACCATGGCTTCAATTTTGGAAGAAGAGGTCAAGAGCTATGATGACAAAAGAATGGTTTCTGGAATTTTTTGGAATAGAATTGGAGACAACAAAGCGCTTGAATCTTGCGCTAGTCTGGCGTATATTCTGGGTGTGAATAAAAAACAGTATACTTACGAAGATACCAGAATCGATTCACTCTATAATACTTATTTAAACCCAGGTTTGCCGCCTGGACCGATTAGTAATCCTGGCTTGGATTCCATCAAAGCTGCTATTTATCCGATTGAAAATGATTATTATTACTTCTTGTCTCGATTCGATAACGGAGAAACTGTTTTTAGTAAAACTTATGATGAACATTTGCGCAATAAGGATAAATATTTAAAATAATTTTATTTTTGTGCTATAATATAAATAGTTTATATTATTTAGGAGGTACTCATGTTTGAAAATCAACCAGGCAAGGGTTCAAACTCTTTTCCTGAAATTAAACAGCAAGCTTATCATAATTTATTCAATGAAAAGCCAAGCGGAATAGCTCAACTGATTAAGTTTGGTGGATTTTTATTTTTGTTTATGGCTGCCATTTTGGCAGTTTTGTTTTTTTTAAGAACAAATAAAAATAAACCAACAAATATTAAGCAATCAGCAACCAGTAGTCAGTCAGCTGTTATTCCTGGAGGAATTCTTCCAGGCGGCAACGGAGAAGGGGGCGATGGCGACAAAGGTGAGGCGTTAAACAAAATATTAACCACGGAAGGAGTGACATTTGGTTATTTTTACAAAAAACAAAAAGAAGATTTTAAGTCCAATGCGATTGCGTATCAATTGCCCATCAATATTAAATCAGACACAGTAAATTATTACGATCTTTCAAGAAAAATTAATATCGATGACATTGTCGATGAAATGAATCAATATGGTTTTGCGGTTAAGGAAAATGTTATAGGAAAAGAAAATAACAATTTTTGGGATTTGAATCGTTATTTGATTGGTGCTGATGTTCCATTGGTGGTTACTAGTGATTTTTTACTGTATTATTTTCAGAATTTATTCAAATCAGCTTATAAAGATATCCAAAAATCAGTATTTTATGAAAATCTTTATGAAATTAATTTGGATATGTATAATACGGCTTTAGCGCGTTATAAAATCAGAAGCAGCTCTGTTGCAATGGAAAATGATCCGGTTTTGGAGGCTGAATTTTTGGAAACTGCTTTTTTTGCCGTTGGTTTAAAATTGCTCGAGCCAAGTTTGGGTCAAATTAATGAAGTTAATTTTGCTGATGAAAATAAATTCAACAAACAAGAGGCGGAATATTATTCTTTTTTGCTTCCGGAATATTTAAAAAATGGTGTAATTGAAAAAGAAGTAGAGCTCATTAAAAAGGGCAGTGGCGTCATGAAATCTCCGGTTTTGTTGTATGAAAAAGATTATTCAAAATTTGCGATTCCGGAAATTTATAAAAAAAATGCCAAATTATATAATTTTCTTTTAGCTCTGGAGTGGATGAAATCAGAGTTTCCCTTGTATTACCAAACGGAAAATTGTTCAGATTGCCTTTTGGATAAAGATGATTGGCGAATAAACATGACTGCTGCTGGTTTGATTGCCAGTGACCTTTATAATAATGCCGATACCAAAAATAAATGGGCTACTATTTATAAGTTTATCGCCTTTTTTAGCGGACTACGGCAAGACTTATCGTATTTGCAATATCATCAGGCCTATGAAAAAACCTTTGGACAAGGATATGATATTATATCGATTTATGACAAAAATAATTCCGAATGGGAAAAAGATATTGCCTCAGTGATAAAATCAATAGAGGGAAATAATTTTTCCAGACTCGAAGGTTTTTACGATAGAAATGCAGAAAACAAAAAAAGAATAGGCATGCGATTATTGCAGGAGAGTTTTTGGCCCAATGATTATATTTTTGAGGCCTTATCCGGTGAAGAGTTTGTTAAAACCGGAGAAGTTGCAAAAAATAAACACATTACGGCTTGTTTGATAAGAAAAGGCGAATCAGCTTTTAGATGCAATGGATTTGGTTTGGATATTGTTAATCTGATTAAGCCGGTAGAGTTAAATTTTGAAAAATTTGTTAGTAATACCGATTATACGAATTATGAAAATATTAGCGGTCTAATAGCAGATGAATTAAAAAGTTTTGATTTTAACACCTGGAATAATAATGTTTATTGGATTAATTTTGACATGAACAAATATATTTTAGCCCAGCATGAAAATTATCCGGTGTACATGAACAATGATCAGTGGACAATTGATAAAAATTACAATACCGCGCTTGGTTCCTGGGTGAATGTTAATTTGCCAGAGGATGAATTGGAAATTTATTCTGAAGATGAAAAGGGTACGGGCTTAGGTTATGGATTTATGTGCAATAGCGGTAATTATATAGAGCCTAATTTGGATTTGATAAATGAAATGATTTCCAGAAATGAAATGTTAAGTGAAATGATTTCAACCTTGAAAGTTTCAAAACAAACCAGTGCTGTTTTGAATAATTTAAAAAATTACAATATCAGCTTGCTTGAAATTAAAAAAATTATCAAAAAAGAATTAAGCAATGAAGGCTTAAGCGAAGATGATTGTCGTTTTATCAAGTTTTTTGCCAAAAATTACAATATTAAAAGAGCGGGTGGTAATAAATTTTTATTGCAAGGCGTAACCGAGAGCAATGAAGGTGTTAAGTTAGTTTTTATTGTTTATAGAAATCATGAAGATAAAAAAATCATTGCCGTTGGTCCGATTTTTAACTATCAGGAATTACTAGGAATTAAAAGATAAATAAAAGACAAATAAAAAAACCAATTTTAAATTGGTTTTTTTATTTGAGAAAAATATTAAAACTTATTTTAAGGATTTTTAAGATGAGATAATTGAGTTTTATAAATTGAGGAATTGCAAAGTAAATATAAATTTTTGTCATCTTTATTAATGACAAAATCTTTTACTTCTTCCATGGTGTTGATTTTGTATTGCAGCAAAAATTGTCCTTTTTTGTCATAAACAACCAATCTTTTTTGATCCGGTTCTAAGACATAAACAAATTCTCCATCTCCTGGCGAGGAAATTTTTTCTGGATTTTTTAGCAAAGGATCAATTTTTTCAAACACAGAATCCGTTAAATCTCCCTTGGAGTACCTATTTATTTCACCGGTGGCCGACAATACGTAGATATCTCCGCTGATTGATAGGTCTAGGGCGTTTTCAATTTTTTGAGCTGTGTTTTTTATCCATTTGTATGGCGAATTAAAGGTGTCTCCTGATCGGTTGAATCGTGAAATTTCTCCATTTTTTTCCAATAAATACAATTTGGAATTATAAACTTCTGATGAGGTTATATTGTTTAAATCAATATTGGAAATTTTTATTTCGTTTAATTTTTGACTAGCAATATCCAGTTCAATAATATTATTTGAATTAATGTAATAAATCGATTTATCCGACAGAGAAGGACGTGAAAGTGAAGTTATTTTAAGATTGTTATTTTCCACAGATGTTATGGCTTTACTCTTGGTGTCAATGATGTAGATTGTTTTATTTTGAGAGTCGTTGATATAAAGTTCGTCACCCAGTGATAACAAATTTTCCGGATTGGAGTTTTGTTTGATGTTTGCTAGATCAGCTATCTTTTCTAAATTATCTAGGCGAGTAACTCTTCTAATCGTTTCCAATTGAATTTCGATTTTTTCTTTAAATTTATTATATTTTTCAATTTCTTCGGTCGAATTTTGAGGCAATTCGCCAACCAGAATTTCCAATTCGTCAAATAATTTTTTTGCTCCTTCGTCGTTGCTGTAAAGTAATTTGGCGTCAACTTGATTTTGTTTTTGCTCAATAAGTGATGTAAGATTTTCATAATCTTTCACTTCTTCTTGTTTCTTGTTTTTGGTTTTTAGATAATAAGAATTTGCCAAAAAAAGAAGAATAAAAATTAAAGACAAGCCAATAAGCGCTTTGTTTTTGGCATTTAATTTTTTAATGGAAGCAATGAGATTTGTTGTGGCATGTTGAATTGCGGTTAAAAGTTTTTTATTGGTGATGAATTTAAAAATAATTATAAATAAAGAAAATATAAAAAGCGCTAAATCTTTTATGGTTTGTGTTATTTTTTTTAATACAGGAAAACCATTTTTTTTAACAAAAATTTTGTCTTTGATGAATGCTGATTTTTTTTCCCCACTAAAAAGGGCGTTAATTAAATTGAAGCTGAATTTTTTTGAAAAAATTCCCGTTGGCGAAAGCAGCTCCTCAGTGCTGTTTTCTGTTTTGTTTAATTTTATTATAGACTCGTTAGTGTTTAAATTTGGCTTGGGTATGGGTTTTAAATCTTCTGGGTTAATTGTGGTATTTTTGATAATGATTCCGTGAAATGAGATGTAATTATTAATGCTTTCCAGGGTGTTTTTGATTTGATTGGCAGCTGAAATTGGCGGTAGCATAGTTACAATTTCGATTAGCTGATTTTCTGAAAGATATTCCGGCAGAGCTTCATTAGCAACAATGAAGCTTCCCTTGGCCGGTATTTTTCCGCTGATAACATTGAAAAATATTTTTGAAGCGCTTATTTTTTCTTCCGGTTTTTCAATAATATGTCTTGAAATATTGGAAATTTTATATTCAGAATCAGCATGGTCGTTTTTGTGCACGAGTAGTATTTGGTTGTTTCCAACATTGGCAAAATAAATATTATTTTCATGAATAATGCCGGCAGTTAAATTTATTTTTTCTAAATCTATTTTTAATTTTTCATCTTCGATGTATTTTGCGATTTGTTTGTTTGTTTTGGTAAGAGAAGCTTCAAAAATGTGATCAACTTTCAGTGTTGCTATTTTTTCTCTAAGAATTATTTTTTCACTTTGATAATAGTTGTTGTTGACGGCATTGGTAATGTAGTTGATGATTTTTTTGGCTTCTTTGGTTGTTTCTTGAATTTCAGCTAATATAAAAAATCTGCCAGCTAATTTTTCTGTTTGAAAATCTGGTTGAGAAACATATGACAAGTATATGCTTTTTGATTTTTTTGAAGATAATGAAAACTCTGCAATTTTGTTATGCATTTTTGTTTGAATTTTGACTAATTTGTGATATTATTATACTATAAAATTATTATTATAATCAAGTATTATATTTGTTGCCATTTATGTTGGGTAAATTGTTTGGTTCAAATGCCAGAGTTAAAATATTAAAATTGTTTTTGACTAATCCGGGAAAGAGTTTTTATATTAGACAGTTAGCCAGAGATTTGTCTTTGCAAATTAATTCCGTCAGAAGGGAGCTGGAAAATTTGGAAAAATTTGGTCTCTTGGTTTCCGGTGATGATATTCCAAAAGATATTGAGGCGGAATTGTATCCTGATAATTTGTTGGCTCAAGAAATGGAAAAAGAAAAAAAGATTCAATCGAAAAATTCCAAAAAGAAAAGCGAATTAAGTCAAAAAAATGAAAAAAAATTCTTTAAGGTTAACAAGGATTTTATTCTCTTTGAAGAGCTGAAAGCCTTAATATTAAAAGCGCAAGTTCTTTATGAGGATGATTTTGTCACAAAAATGAAAAAAATCGGCAGCATTAAGCTATTGCTGATGACAGGTTTTTTTGTGAATAATTTGTTTTCTCCCGTTGATTTATTGATAGTGGGAAAGATTAATAAAGTTAAATTAGTGGAATTGATTACAGATTTAGAAAAAGAGCTGGGTAGAGAAATTAATTTTACTTTTATGGATGCCAAAGAATTTAAGTATCGCAGAGATGTTACGGATGTTTTTTTATATGAAATTTTGGAAGGAAAAAAATTGATTGTTTTGGATGAATATGGAATTTAAGAATTATATATTAAATTAATAATAGCCGCTTGGCTTTAGATTACAAAATGCAAAGCAATAATTCAGTTCATATCAACATCACTGTAATGACGGTGGTGAAGATAATTTTAGTTTTCCTTCTTTTTTATTTTCTTTATCTGGTTAAGGATGTTCTGGCGATTCTTTTTGTCTCTTTGATTTTAGCTAGTTCGATTGATCCTTGGGTTGATAAATTGCAAAAGAAAAAAATTCCTCGCGGAGTAAGCGTGATGCTGATATACATTACAGCGTTTGGCGTGTTTTTTTCTTCTATGTATTTAATTATTCCTCCGATTATTAATGAAATTACAAATCTGGCTAATAATTTTCCAGTGATTGAGCAGTTTAAAGAGTATTTAACCGAAAAAATGGTTTTTTTCTTTTCTCTTTTTAGAGAATTGTCATTGAGCAATGCCTTGATATATATCAAGAATAATGTTGGCGGTTTGAGTTCGGTCGGCGGTGCCGCTGGTGGTGTGTTTTCTACAGTTTCCGGATTGTTTAGCTGGGTATTTACCTTTTTATTAACTTTGGTGATTACTTTTTATATGGTTGTTGAGGAAAATGCCATCAAGAAGATTATTTGGTCCATTGCGCCTGAGAAATATCAGGTTTATACCATGCATTTAGTTAATAGAATGCAACAAAAAATCGGCTTGTGGCTTAGGGGGCAATTGATTTTATCGGTAATTATGTTTGTGTTTGCCTATGTTGGGTTATTGATTTTGGGGGTTGATTATGCCTTAGTGTTGGCCTTGGTAACGGGAATTACGGAATTTGTTCCTTATTTGGGGCCAATTTTTGCAGCCATTCCGGCTATGTTTTTGGCCTTTACTCAGGGTGGGGTAATGTTAATGGTATCAGTCGGCGTATTTTATTACGCGATTCAGTTGGTTGAAAATAATATCATTGTTCCTAAGTTGATGCAAAAAGTGGTTGGCCTTAATCCAATTGTCAGTATTTCGGTTTTAATGATTGGTTTAAAGGTTGGTGGAGCAATTGGCATGATTTTGTCAATACCAGTCGCAACAGCCGTAAGTGTTTTTGTGAAAGATTTGTTTGAGCACAAAATGATTGAAAATTAATTTTTTATAATCGAATTACATTACAGAAAATAAAAAACAGAAGATCAGCTTCTGTTTTTTGATTTGAGTATGTTTTTAGTGTGCCTCGGGAGAGAATCGAACTCTCACTCCCCGAAGAGAACGGGATTTTGAGTCCCGCGCGTCTACCAGTTCCGCCACCGAGGCATTTTTTGTTTTGATAATAAAAATACAAGAATACAAAATATTGTGAATATTTTTACATTCTTGCATTTTTATTTATTTAAATTGTATAGCATTTCAATAAAATTGTCAAAGATTATAAAATGAGTTATAATATTAACAATGATAAAATAGATTAATATAGTTGTCTATAATCTGTTTTTAATATTATTTATTTCAGAGATTTTACATAAATGGGTAAAATAATTTCAATAGTAAATCAAAAAGGCGGAGTGGGAAAAACAACAACAGCGGTTAATCTTGGTGCTTATTTAGCGTATCTGGGAAAAAATGTTTTGTTAGTTGATATTGATCCGCAGGCCAATGCCACTTCTGGCATTGGTATAGATCATCGCAATCTTCCGCATGGTGTTTATGAGGCAATTATCGGCCATAAACCAATTTACCATATTATCAAGAGAACGGTTCAGGATAAATACATGATTGCTCCGGCAACTTTATCCTTGGCAGGGGCCGGAATAGAATTAGTCGATATGCATGATCGTGAATTTCGATTAAAAAATGTTTTAGACGAAGTTAAGGATGAGTATGATTATATTATTATTGACGGACCACCGTCTTTGGGGCTTTTAACAGTTAATAGCTTGGTGGCGGCTGATGAGGTTTTGATACCTATCCAAAGTGAATATTATGCGCTGGAGGGTTTGAGCCAATTGCTTGAAACTATTTCTTTGGTGCAATCCGGCTTAAAGCCAGAGTTAGGTATCATGGGGGCAGTGATTACCATGTTTGATAAAAGAAATAGATTGTCAGCTTCGGTTATGAGTGAATTGTATCAATATTTTCCCAATCGAGTGTTTCGTTCTGTAATTCCACGGAGCGTGAGATTGGCAGAAGCGCCGAGCTATGGTCGTTCGATATTGCACTACGATCCAACTTCAAAGGGTGGTAAGGCCTATGAAAAATTGGCGAGAGAATTGATTGATTTGAATCTGGAAAAAAGATAATAATTTTTTAAATATAAAAACATTGTCATGACTTGCATTTTTATTTTTACTGTTTTGTAAGTCAGGTCTTGGTGTAAAAAATATGGCTAATACTGGATTGGGGAGGGGGCTTGGCTCACTGATCCCGCAAAAATCTGTAAAACAGTCAATTGTGGTTGCGAGCAAGGGCGATATTGTTCCCTATGAAAAAAATGGGATTATGATGGTTAGTCCGGATGAGATTGTGGCTAATTCTTTGCAGCCGAGAAAAAAATTCACAGATTATAAATTGGACGAATTGGCAGATTCCATTAGAGAACACGGTATTATCCAACCGTTAATTGTGATGCCAAAAAAGAATGGTAAGCACGAATTGATTGCCGGCGAAAGAAGATTAAGAGCCTCTAAAAAAATTGGGCTTAAGGAAGTTCCAGTTATTATCAGAGAAGTTGACGAACAGAAAAAGCTCGAAATGGCGCTAATTGAAAACATCCAAAGAGAAGAATTAAATCCTATTGATTTGGCTACTTCATATAGAAAATTAATGGATGAATTTAATGTCACTCAAGAAGAATTGTCAAAAAGAATCGGAAAAGCTCGTTCTTCTATCGCAAATTCCTTAAGACTTTTAACTCTTCCAAATGAAATTAAATTAGCCCTAATTGATGGCAGGCTTACCGAGGGGCATGCTAAGTATTTGGTTGGTCTTGATACTGAGGTAAAGCAAATGCAACTATTTAGAAAGATTTTGCATACGGGAATGTCTGTTGGTGAAACCAATAGCGAAATAAAGAAAATTGGCGGAACAAAGCAGGCCAGGGTTAAAATTAATTACGTTGACAAAGATAAAGAATTTGCGTTTAGGGAATTTTTTGGTTCCAAAGTTGAAATCATAAGAAAGGGCAAAGGAGGACAGGTGATTATTGATTTTTTTAGCGATGAAGAGCTGAATGAAATGGTTGGAAAAATCAAAAAATAAAATTAATTAAAACTATTAAAAACTTAGTAAAAATGCTAAGTTTTTATATTTGCAAAGTTTGATGCAGTATTATAATATTATTTGTGTACTGTTTTGATTTTGTTTATTTTTTTTGATCTCAGGATAATTTAATTTTATATTTTTGCAATACTATAAATTATGAAATTTGTCCATCTTCATGTTCATACTCATTATTCTTTGCTCGACGGCTTAACTAAGCTGGATGAGTTGATTGAATGTGTGAAAAATGACGGGTCAGATGCGGTTGCGATTACCGATCATGGGGTAATGTATGGCGCAATTGATTTTTATCAACGGTGCAAAAAATCCGGAATAAAGCCTATTATCGGGGTTGAAACATATCTTGCTCCTGGTTCTCGTTTTGACAAGAACACCAGAGAAGATGAAAAAAGAAATTATCATTTAATTTTGTTGGCTAAAAATTTAGCAGGTTATAAAAATTTAATTAAATTAATTTCCATTGCGCATTTGGAAGGATTTTATTATAAACCGAGAATTGATTGGGAGATTTTAAAACAACACAAAGAAGGTTTAATTGCCTGTACGGCTTGTATTGGAGGGGAGATACCGGCCTTGATTCGCTCTGGTAAGATAGATAAAGCAAAACAAAGAGCTTTAGAATACAACGAGCTATTTGGCCAAGATAATTTTTATTTTGAATTGCAACATCACCCTAATCTTGAAGGTCAAAAAGAAGTTAATGATAATTTGATTATCCTTTCTCGCGAATTAGGAATTCCGGTTATCGCCACCAATGATACGCATTATTTAAAAAAAGAAGATGATGAGGCTCAGGATATTTTACTTTGCATGCAAAACAAAAAAAAGAAAGATGATATGGATAGAATGAATATGACTGGAAACGATTTTTCGTTAAGAAGCACGGCAGAAATGATTGAAAATTTTAAACATATACCAGAGGCCATAGAAAATACCGTCAAAATCGCGGAAATGTGCAATGTTGAAATAGAATTGGGCAAGGTGCAATTGCCGTACTTTGAAGTTCCAAAAGGTTATAATGAATCTTCTTTTTTAAAAAAGCTTTGCGAAGATGGTTTGATCAAAAGATATGGCAAATCGATTGATGATATTGAAAATGATATTCGTGACCGAATGAATTATGAATTGTCTGTTATTGATAAAATGGGATGGCCTTCTTATTTTTTGATTGTAGCTGATTTTGTTAATTGGGCTAAAAATCATAATATCGTAGTTGGTCCTGGCCGAGGTAGTGCCGCTGGATCCTTAGTTTGCTATTTGACCGGAATTACCAATCTGGATCCTTTGAAATACGGTTTGCTTTTTGAAAGATTTTTAAACCCCGACCGTATTTCTATGCCTGATATTGATTTGGATTTTGCCGATGTAAGACGTGATGAGGTGATTGAATACGTAGAAAATAAATACGGAAAAGACCATGTGGCTCAAATTATTACTTTTGGTACTATGGCTGCGCGAGCGGCAGTTAAAGATGTGGGCAGAGTGCTGGGTGCCCCATATGAGTTTTGCGATGTTTTATCCAAATCTATTCCAATGTTTACCAAAATCGATGAAGCACTAGAAACAGTTGAAGAATTTAAAGAGCTGTATAAAAAAGATGAACAGGCTAAAAAAATTATTGATTATGCCAAAAGACTGGAAGGAGTTGCCAGACATTCTTCTACGCATGCTTGTGGAGTTTTGATTACCAAGGAATCATTAACTGAAAATGTCCCTGTTCAGTATGCCTCTTCTTCTGATCGTAGCATAGTTTCGCAATATTCTTTGCACCCTACAGAAGCGCTTGGTCTTTTGAAAATGGATTTTTTGGGATTAAAAAATTTAACTATCATAGAATCGGCGATTAAAATTATAAAAAATACTCAGAATTTGGAAATAGATATTGACAAAATACCGCTTGATGACAAAAAAACTTATGATTTATTTTCTGACAGTGAGACTACCGGTGTTTTTCAATTTGAATCTAGTGGAATGAAAAGATATTTACGCGAATTGAAGCCCACGGAATTCGAAGATATTATTGCTATGGTAGCTCTTTATCGTCCGGGTCCCATGGAATGGATCCCTGATTATATTTCCGGCAAACATGGCACCAAACAGCCGGTTTATCTTCACCCTAAACTGGAGCCAATTCTGAAAAAAACTTACGGAGTGGCAATTTATCAGGAACAAGTAATGCAAATGGCCAGAGATTTGGCTGGTTTTACCATGGCGGAAGCTGATGTTTTGCGAAAAGCAGTAGGAAAAAAAATTGTTAAATTATTAAACGAGCAAAAAATTAAATTTATAGATGGTTGCGTTGAGAATAATATTGAAAAGGTTTTAGCCGAGAAGATTTTTTCTTTTATTGAGCCTTTTGCCGGATACGGTTTTAATCGTTCTCATGCCGCTTGTTATGCCATGATTGGTTATCAGACAGCGTATCTAAAAGCGCATTGGCCGACGGAGTTTATGGCAGCTTTATTAATGTCTGATCAACAACACATTGAAAGAATTGCGGTAGAGATTGAAGAATGCCAAAGAATGGGAATCAGGGTTGCCCGTCCGGATGTTAATGAATCTTTTGAATCGTTTACGGTTGTTAAATCTGAATTTGAAAACCCCGGGTTGGTTGGAAAGGGAAAAGCCGGTGACATGATTCGTTTCGGTCTTTCGGCGATCAAAAACATGGGAGCGCATATTGCTGAAGTGATAATTTCTGAAAGAAAAATGAACGGCAAATATCAGGATATTAGCGACTTTCTGGAAAGAATAGTTGACAAAGATTTAAACAAAAAATCATTAGAAAGTTTGATTAAAAGTGGAGCCTTTGATGATTTTGGTGAAAGAGGAATGTTGCTTCAAAATGTTGAGAATATGTTGAATTTTAACAAAGACGTCGTTAAGAGCAGGAGTAGTCGACAAACTAGTTTATTCTCAAGCATTGATGGGGTGGTTAAAAATTCGGTTCGTTTGGATAAGTTTCCAGCGGTCGATAGACAAGAAGTTTTATCGTGGGAAAAAGAGTTATTGGGATTGTATATTTCAGAACATCCATATTCTGACTATAAGACGCATCTTCAAAATTACGTATTGCCGATTAAGCAATTAACAGGAGTGGGAAATGAACAGCAAATAACAGTAGCCGGCATAATTACTAAGTTGCAAAAAATTATCACGCGCAATAATAAATCCATGCTTTTTGTCAAAATAGAAGATGATACCGGCGGCGTTGAGATTTTAATTTTCCCTAATCTTTATAAAGATACCTATCAAATTTGGGCAGAAGGAAAAGCGGTTATTGTTCAGGGTAAAAAATCAGATAAAGACCAGGAGGTTAAAATTTTAGCAAATACCGCGACAGGAGTTGGTTTAAAAAATATTAAAGACGTTTTATCTAAATTTGGAATTGCCGAGCATGGCATTGAAAAAGCGCGTTCAAATAATGTATACAGTAAAAAAGATTTGCATATTATTTTTAATAAAAGCATTGATGCCGACAGTTTGGCCAAGCTTAAGGAGTTGTTTGCCAAGTACAAAGGAGAAAGCGATGTGATTTTTGAAATTAGCTTAAATGGACAGACTAGAATGATTAAAACCGAATATCGAGTGGCATTTTCACCATATTTGGTTACGGAAATTAAAAATAAAATGGGGAGCGGGGTTACTTTGAGATAATTTTGTTTTTTTATGAACGTTTTTTAATAGACAAAACATAATATTTTTGTTATAATTGTGTATAAGATTAATAATACAAGCACATGAGCTCAGAAAAAAAGGAGGTTCAATCTCAAATTACCAAAGAAGAGGCGGTAGTTACAGACAAACCCAAAAAGACTGTTAGAAAAAAATCCACTATTACTAAAAAAGAGACTCCAAAAAAAGAAAAAACAGAAGCGTCAGAACCGGTTGTTAAAAAAGTTTCTTCCACCAAAAGAAAAACAACAATCAAGAAAAATGTTTCAAAAAAAGAAGCAGAGCTTGTTGTTGGCAAAAAAGACAAAAAAACAGTTGGTGATATCGGTTATTCGGGTGAGCATGAAGAAGTGGCCTTAAATATTAAGGTTAAAACTGAAAATTTTCAAAAAAATGAAACAATTAAAAATGATGCGCCATCAAGCACTGTGACCATTTCGGCACCAGAAGAAGAGAATGAGTCCGTAGATATTAAAATTCAGGGTGAAAAAGTTAAGGACATCATAGATGAATTAGGAAATGAAATGCTAAAAGAGCCAGAAGAAAAAAAAGAAGAAAATCCGCTTGAGGGTTTGCCGACTGTGGCCAATGAGGCAATCATGGAAGCCAAAAAAGATGCGCAGAAAATCATTAGTCCGGTCATGAGAGTTGTTGTTGAGGAAACAAAAAATAAAAACAATGCAGAGACAACAACAACCAGTGAGCCAATTCAACATAGACATATTAAAAATATTAAAATTTACAAAAGGATTGCTTATTTTTTTGGTTTCATGCTTTTTTTGTTGGTGTTGGCTGCTTTTTATATAACCTTTGTAAGGGTTACTATTACATTAATTCCTAACCAGGAAAGAATTAGCAATAATTTGTTATTTGAAGTGTATGATATTGAAAAGCAGTCAGATCAAGGGGTTACGGGCGTCGTTAGAGAGATTGAAGTAAGTCATAAAAATAAATTTACGCCAACTGATGAAGAGGTAATCGGAAAAGAGGCTGTTGGTAAAATAGAAATTGTAAATAATTACATTAAATCACAGCCGTTGGTAGCCACTACTAGAGTATTATCAGCCGATGGAAAATTATTCAGATTAAAAAATACCGTTAATGTTCCGGCTGGTGGTAGCGCTGAGGCTGAAATCTATGCTGATGAGCCAAGTTTGGAGATGGCTATTGGTCCGACAACATTCACCATCCCGGGATTGTGGGCTGGTCTGCAAGATAAAATATTTGCGCAAAATAAAGAAAAAATTGAATATCGTCAAAAAGTAAAAAGAAAAATATCAAAAGATGATATTGATAATAGCCTGGTTGCATTAAAACAGGAGCTTTTGAATAAGGCCAAAGAACAGGTTAGTGAATCCTACAATGATTACAGCAATTTGATTTATAAAATCGATGAAGAATCCATTGTTAGCACTGTGGATGGCAAAATAGGACAAGAGATTGATGAATTTTTTGTTGATATGAAGGCTAAAGTGGTAGTGGTGGCTTTTAATAATGACAAAGCCTCAGAATTGGCTAAAGAAAAATTAATTTCCTCACTGTTGCCAGAAAAAGAATTGGTTAGTTTTGATGACGAAAATATTAACTATACTTTAAATAAATTCGATATTGCTAACGGACAGGCTACGATCAATTCCACTTTTGAAGGAAAGATTACTTTAAAAGATGATTCTAATATTGTTGATAAAGAAAAATTAATCGGATTAAATAAGGGGCAAATAGACGCTTATTTGAATGAAATAGACGATTTGGCCGGTCACGAAATTGAATTTTTTCCTTCTTTTATCAAAAGCATCCCGCCTGTTATGGAAACCAGTAGAATTGAGATTAGAATTAATCGTTAAATATTGTTTTTTAAAGGTGTGTTATCCGCCGATGGTGGATAATGAAAATTATTTTTTAAACGTAAAAATATGCTATATGAATATCATTGCCATGAGTGTGGAGAAAATTTTGAAATCAAAGCTACCTTAGAGCAAAAAGAAAAAAAAGATTCTGAAATATTTTTTTGTCCGGTTTGTAAATCAAAAAACATAGAACAGGTCATCAAGAGCGTGAATTGCTCCACTGGTGGATCAGCGAAAAAGTCTGGATGTTGTCCGCATGGGGGATGCGGTTGTTTTTAATTAATTTTTATTTTTTTTAAAAATCTTCAATTGTTGTATTGAGGATTTTTTTATTTGTTTGCTTTGTGCGTGGATTTTTTACTTAATTTTTTATCCAGAATTGACAATTGAATATAAATTTAGTATGATGATAAATCATTTTTGTTCTTTGTAAATTTATAAATAATTTTTCCTATATTATTAAAACTTCACTTAAGAGGCGAATCATGAAGAAAATATTGGTTTTTTTGAAGTATTTTTTCTTTGTTGGCGTGCTATCTGGAGCGTGCATGATCTCTGTTGTTCTTTGTCGACCCTCGATTGCTAAAATTTCTTTAAAATTAGAAGAAGCGACAGATGTCAGCAAACAGAAATCAGCAACATTGATTTATGATCGTAATGGTAAAAAAATTGGAGAATTTTATTTTCAAAAAAGGATTGTGGTGCGCTTGAAAGATATTCCGGAAAAAATAATTTTTGCTTTTTTGGCAGCCGAAGATGAAAGATTTTTTGAGCATAGAGGTTTGGATCCGATCAGCATTTCTCGAGCTTTTGTTAAAAATTTAAAGAACAAAAAAATTGTTCAAGGCGGAAGCACGATCACTCAACAAGTGACCAAGATGTCGCTACTGAGTCCGGAAAAAACTTATTCACGCAAGATTAAAGAAGCGATTTATGCCATGATTGCCGAGAATACCGATACGGTTTCCAAGGAGGAAATTTTGGAAACTTATTTGAATTTGGTTTTTCTTGGAAGAAATGCCTACGGAATCGTTGCTGGCGCTGAAAATTTTTTTGGCAAAAAAATGGAGGATATTAGCTTGGAGGAGGCGATTTTTTTAGCTTCAATGGTTAAGGCGCCAAGCTATTATTCAACCAGCAGAGGAATGGAAGATGCTAAAAATAGGGCAAGAATTGTACTTCGCAACATGATGGAAGCTAATTTTATTAATGAAGAAGAATGTGCCCAAACTGATTTTGACAAAATCAAACTTGTTCCCAGAGTTTCGCGCGCTAATTATTTCACTGAGTACATTAAGGCCTACTTGATTTCTAAGTATGGCGAGGAAAATGTTTATGGCGGCGGTTTTGCGGTTTATACCACGATTGATTCGGAAATTCAAAGAACCGCAGAATTGGCAGTTGAAGATGGTTTACAGGAAATTGAAGAAAGAAATTCGCGTGGCAATGAAATTCAATCAGCCTTGATTTCGATTGATTTATCTGATAATCGAATCATTGCCATGGTAGGTGGAAGAGATTTTTATAATACTCAGTTTAATCGCGCCGTGCAGTCCCAGAGGCAAGCCGGATCCGTTTTTAAGCCCTTTGTGTATGCCTCCGCGATTGAGCGCGGAATTTCCCCGGACACACTTTTTAGTGACGAAGTCGAGGCTTATCGCTATGGAAATCATATTTGGGAACCAAAAAATTATAACAACAAATATAATGGCATGGTTTCTATGCGGTATGCCTTGGCTCATTCTTTAAATGTGCCAACAGTTAAGATAGCCAAAAAAACAGGAGTAAAAAATATTATTGAGTATTCCCATAAAATGGGACTTCAGTCGGAAATTAAAAATAATTTATCCATTTCTCTTGGATCAGCTTCTTTTTCGCTTTATGAATTAGCTGGCGCGTATTCTGTTTTTGCCAAAAGCGGAATATATTCAAAGCCGATTTTTATTTCCTCGATCATTGATCGCGATGGAAATATTTTGGAAAAAGAAGATTTTGCCCCGATTCAAGTAATCTCAAAAAAAACAGCTGATTTGGTAAAGGGTATGCTGGAAGAGGTTATTGACTCAGGAACCGGGATGGGTGCCAAAGAGCTGGAAATGGAAAGCGGAAAAACTTTAGCCGGAAAAACAGGCACCACTGATAATTTTCATGATGCTTGGTTTATCGGTTTTTCTGATCGCTACCTAACGGCTGTTTGGACAGGAAGAGATGATTGCCGCTCAATGGGGAGCGGTGAAACCGGCGCCAGAGCAGCTTTGCCCATTTGGAAAACATTCATGGAGGAACTGCTACCCAAAGAAAAGTTTGAAAATGGAGTAATATTGGCAAAAAAATAACTAAACAAAAATACAAACTGCTTATTTTTTACAAATAGGCAGTTTTTTTATATAAAATTTGCCTTTAGTACTTGACAAAATAAAATATATCTTTTAAATTTAAAAATTAATTTTTATTTGTCTATGTTTTTTTAAAAATTAAATATTTTTTCAATACACAAAGAGAGGATGTCATGGACATAACATATCGAAAAGGTTATTTTTGTTTTGGGTTGTGTTTTGTGGTGGTGGGATTGTTTTTGCTCACTCTTTTATTTCTTGTTCCCAGGGAAAAGGAGGAAATTCGCCTGGTTCTTGATTTGAACTTTTTGAAAATGGAATTTGTGAGCAATGTTGATTTGAAAATTCCAGAAAATGATTTTGAGATAAAAACATCTTTGCCACCGCTATATCGAAAGCCAATTGACATCAAAATTCCCAAGGAAGAAGCTAGTATTTTGATGCTGGGGTGTCTGTTGGTTTTTTGCGGGCTTTTGGCCGGCGTTCTTCTTTCGCAAAATATTTTAGCAGGAAGGGCGATTGGCGCTCAAAGAATTCAGGGCGGAACAGGAAAAATCCGTATTGCCAAGCCGGTGTATTATGCCAAGGAAGATAGATATTTTTTTTGGTTAATAGACCGCAAAAAGGCAATCATGGCGGACAAAAAGCATGTTGATCTCTACTTAGTGAGCAGTATTGATGGAAAAAGCATTGATGAAAACGATTTTTTTATCGAATTTCATCAAGACGGCAGCGGACAAACACGTTGTCTGCTGTATCAGAAAAAATAAAATTCAAGGAGGGTGACAGATGACAAAAATCACCCTCCATTATAAAAAAATATTCAATGATTATATGGAATTAAAAGATTTTGTAAAATTGATTAAAAGAAAAAAACAAACCATTGTTTCTATTTTGGTTTTGTTTTTATTTTTAACCTCAGTAGCGATGATTTTTCAGCCTTTTAAGTATGAGGCAAAATCACAAGTTTTAATTTTGCAACATCATGGCGCGACTATGGATCCTTATGTGGCGTCTAAGTCAAATGAGTATATTAGCACCTTGCTTTCACGCGTAGTTTATTCAAGTAGTTTTTTGAATGATGTTTATGAAACAGGATTTAATATTGATAAATCGTATTTTGGAGATAATCCAACTAAAAAAATAAAAACTTGGGAAAAAACGGCCAGTGTTAAGACTGTAAGAGACTCTGGAATTTTAATGATTAATGTTTATCACAAGGATCGATCACAGGCCGAACAAATTAATCGCGCTATTTCAAATGTTTTTCAACAAAAACACGGAACTTACCATGGCAGAGAAAATGATGTTACTATTAGAATTATTGATGAACCGATTGTTTCCAAGTGGCCGGTAAAACCTAATGTAATTTTGAATTTTTCTCTAGCAATTATTATTGGATTATTGGTTTCTTTGTCATATATTTATTTGTTTCCAGAAGAGGAATTCAATTTGAATCTCTTGCCAAAAAGAAAGAAAAGAGTTGACAATATTGTTAAAAATGTTAATCTTTCAGAGAATAAAGATGAATTAAAAAATAATAATAGTTTTCCCCAAAAATCATTGGAAAATAGCAATAATTCCATTAAATATTCAGTTAATGGAGATATTAGCAATGTTTTTTAGAAGATTGGATGCGAATCTATTTTTGTGGATTTGAATCCAAGAGTCGAAAAGCAATTATTTCCTTTTTTGACCCTTTCAATAAAAAAAGTTCATTAACAATTTTATAATTATTAACCTATACGAGGCACGAAGGAGGTGGTAGCCATATTGCGGCGGGATATTGTAGTCTACTGCAGTTTGCTTTTTTCCATTTTCAACCAACAATCAACAACAAGGAGAAGATCGATGATTAACAAAAACATGAAGTATGGTTTGATTGCAGTGGTGTGTTTGTTCGGTGGGTCGCTGGTGTATTCGATGTTTGATTCATCTCCAGTAACTGCGCCAACAGCGGCCAGCGTCAATCCCAATCTTTTGGGACCGGCTGAAGCGCAAGCTTCACAGGTGAAGGCTGTTGCAACCGCCGAAAGTGGCGAAAAAGATAAGCAAAAGGTGGAAGTGACAGTCAACATTCCCAAGGAAGGGGAAGATGCCACAATGTCAGAAGAAGTCAAGGGAAAATTTAAGACTGGATCCATGGATACGGCAGCCGATTTTTCGGCTGACATGATCGGTCGCGAA
>Ga0233425_10003395_pt1 | contig 28954 bp, 27 predicted proteins | sample Watercolumn_Towu_2_FD_181712 | JGI IMG/M metagenome (GOLD analysis project Ga0233425, IMG submission 181712) | Freshwater microbial communities from Lake Towuti, South Sulawesi, Indonesia - Watercolumn_Towuti2014_140_MG | ecosystem: Environmental > Aquatic > Freshwater > Lake | place...
TGATTCAACAGCGCTTTTACGGTCAGCCTTTTTAAGGTAAAGGTCACCAATGGTATTATATGTATTGCCGTCAGGGTATTCACTGATCAACTTCTCCCATTCGGCAATAGCTTTGTCTACCTGTCCTTTTAAAAGATACTGCTGAGCCTCTTTTAGGATTGCTGACTTATCTGCCATCTATGTATATTCAAGGTATCATAAATATCTAATAGTGTCAATAACATATCATGCCACACACTATCATGTAAAGCTGCTTTTTGTATGCAGGTGAACTGGGTGTTTGGTGAAAACGTTTATCGCGGCTCCGGTGAGAAATGTTGACTCCCTGGCAATCTGCAGCTTTGCTCCGTATTTTCATCAAATCCTTCTGGGAATGACTCGGGTAAACTCCTGACAAAATAACATTTAGGGTCTTCGTGTAAGTGAGTGGGTAAAATACTCTTTAAAAGGTATACTTATAGATATCCCACCCTTTGCCAAAGAGGGGTAAATGAAGAAGATTGCCCCACTCGATTGCGCGAAGAACCAATATTTATTTTTGTTGCCGTTGTTGTATTGACAACCCCCGGGCAAAGCATTACAATGACAAAAAAACATTTTGCAAACAATATACGGATTAAGGAAGGAGGGTGTTATGAAAAGGATGATCTGGCTGTTGGCTTTATTGACATTTGCGCTTTTGCTTGTTACAGGTTGTGGAAGCAATGCCTTTAAGTCTTTTTCCGACGACGGTTCTGACGAGGCCTGCCGTTACAAAACTACCATGAACCTTGACAAGGGGAATTATGACGAGGTGCTTGCGTCTGTATGTGCAGATTCCATGCAAATGGGGGCTGCTTATTTTGGCAAGGCAGGATTTGATATCAAGGATGTTGTCAACCGCCTGAGTGAGGCTGACAGCAAGGCAGACCCACTGAACATATATATGGCAGCCCTTACCGGCATTATTACTGACACCACTATTGAAAACCTTGATTCCGCAGGTACTCAATACAACAAGATAACCGCTGCCTCCGCTCAGTATGGCGACGCCCAGTTTTACAAGGCTCTTGTGGATGCGATAACAAGCCTTTCCTTTCTTAAAATAGTTATCGATTCCGATGGTGACGGGAAGCTCCTCACTTCCTGTGATTTGAACAATAACAACATACCGGATGACGCGGATGCCCTGGCATGCACACTTCTTGTGAACTCTGGACAGAACTGTAATGCTTTGAACCTGCCCTTACCGTCACAAACCCCGAATATCACATTTGCCGGGAACCCCGGGACCTATACCGGGGTAATTGTTACCGCAGGCGCTGCCACGTTGGCATGCCCCGGACAGTATAAGAAACTGATCATACAGGGAAGCGGTGTTGCAACGACGTCAGCCCGGATGTGCCTTGGTTCTGATAACAATCAGTGGCCGTGTCCTGTTATAAGAGGTGGCAACCCTCTTGATATGGCTAATGCAATTGATTCAAGTGTCAATAGTGCCGTAAACGCACTGACATTTGCGTTTCCATCCAAGGCAACAGACGTGCAGAATTCCATAAATAAAATAAAAAGTGATAAATGCTGCACTTCCCCTGGGGAAAATCCGTTAATTATCACTACATGTACATGCTCTCAGCTGGAATTATCCAATTATGTGCAAACAATCAAGAAATAGAGGGGAGGGCAATGATATGAAAGCTATAACCGGGAATAGAGTTATTAGAGTAGAAAAAATGGAATATCGTACATCAGTGAAAAGGCATCAGGCTTTATTAATAATTCTCCTTTTTGCATTATCCTTCGCATTGCCTTCTGTTGTATTTTCACAGGAATCCACGATGAAGGAATATCCATATCTTTATAAATCAACAAGGGCGATGGGGATGGGTGGCGCATATACCGCTATCGGCGGAAAGGTTGATACACTTTTCTATAATCCCGCAGGGCTTAGTGCCATGAAGCAGGATAAGGGATGGGAAGTGAACCTGATTAACCTGAGCGTGGAAGCTGGTGAAGATGTCAGGGATTTTTCTGATGACATGCAGGATGCGCTTGATACAAAAGATCTTAACGGAGACGGAGATGACAGTGACGACCAGTTAAGGGCTGTCAATGATATCCTTGCTAAGTACCGTGGAAAGAATCTGCATGTCAGAGTTGCTGATTTTACATCACTTGGAAAAAACTCAGAAAAAATCGCTTTTGGATTAGGCGGCCTGGCCAGTTTCAAGGCTGACATGATGACCCACCAGGGGTTCGGGCCGGAGGGATTTCTGGATGTTAATGCCGATGCAACTTATGGAGGTATCGGCGGTGTAAGTATTAAGGTTATGGACGGTCTGTTCGGAGGGTTTTCCGTCAAGGCCCTGCACAGGGAATCCCTGGTCCATGTTTTTACTTCACGGGAACTTGTTGCCCATGAAGATGATCTGGATGAATATATAAAGAAAGAATTGAAAGTCAGCGGAAGCGGAATCGGATTTGATGCTGGAATGCTGTATCAGTTTGCCCGGGATTCATGGCTGAAGCCTTCTGCCGGAATTTCTGTTATGAACATTGGAGATATGAAATTCGGTGATGCCGGGAAAATCCCGATGACCGTCAATGCCGGTATAGCCGTGAACCCTTCGGTGCCTGTATTCAAGGCACTGACAATAGGACTGGATTACGTTGATATTCTAAATAATTTTGAGCAGGACTCAGATAAAGGCAAGCGTCTTCGTTTAGGAGGAGAGTTGCAGTTATTTGACGCCGCGGCTGCTGCCATGGCAATAAGGGCAGGTCTGTATCAGGGCTATCCGACTTTTGGAGCTGACCTGAGATTACTGATATTCAGTCTTTCCTATGTGACTTATGCGGAAGAGGTCGGTGCCTATGCCGGACAGGATAAAGACAGAAGGCATCTGCTTACACTTAATATAGGGTGGTAGCTTTCAACTGGCGGGGTTTTCCAGACCCCGCCAGTTTCCTTTCTTGACTTCTTAATTACTACTCGGATACTATGTAAGAAACCCGTTGTTTTGCTTTATTGTCTTGTATAAAAACAAAATAAATTATAGTTAAATAATCAAAGTAATTATTTAATAAATAACTATAACTTATCGTAATATTTCGATTAATTAAGCTTTTATTAAGGGTTTCATAATAGTATGTATATTCTTATGTGAGTCATTCCCGCAGGTCTTTGGCGGGAATCCATTAGTTACAGGCCTCTGGATGCCCGACTAAAAACCTCGGGCATGACGGATAAAAACGAAAACCTGTAAATACTATTATAAGACTGCTAATAACTTATATGGCCGGAGACAGAATAATATGACAATCGCTATTGGATGTGACCATGCCGGTTTTGAACTGAAAAAGGAAATTGTTTCCCTCCTTAAGGAACTGAAAATTGAATATGAGGATTATGGTACCAATGGCATCGATTCAGTGGATTATCCGGATTTCGGGGAAAAGGTTTCTGAAGCAGTATCTAACGGCAAGATAGAAAAGGGGATCCTGATTTGCGGGACCGGAATTGGGATGTCTATAGTTGCAAATAAATTTCCGGGAGTCAGGGCCTCTTTATGCAACGAACTTTTTACCGCCAGGATGGGCAGGCTGCATAACGATGCAAACATCCTTGTTCTTGGCGGAAGGATACTTGGCAAGGATATTGCGAAAGAGATTGTAAAGACATGGATTAACACACAGTTTGAGGGAAAAAGACACCACCTGCGTCTTAAAAAAATTACAAATATAGAGGAACGGTTACTGAAACATGGAATATGAACACCTTAGACATTCAGATCCTGAAGTATATGATGCAATCCGTAACGAGATAGAGCGGGAAAGAAATAATATTCTTCTCATTGCTTCTGAGAATTATGTTAGTTCATCAATACTTGAGGTGCAGGGCTCTGTCTTTACCAATAAATACGCGGAAGGATATCCGGGGAAACGTTACTACGGCGGCTGCGAGTTTGCGGATATTGTTGAAAGCCTTGCGATAGAGCGGGCAAAGGAGTTGTTTGCCGCAGAGCATGTTAATGTTCAGCCTCATTCCGGCAGCCAGGCTAATATGGCGGTGTATTTTTCTATACTGAAACCGGGAGATGCTATACTGGGTATGAGCCTGAGCCATGGAGGCCATCTCTCGCACGGGGCATCGGTAAATTTCTCTGGTATCTTCTATAGAATTATTTCCTATGGAGTCAACAGGAACACCGGTTTTATCGACTACGATGAAGTAAGGGATATGGCCCTGAAGAACTCGCCGAAGATTATTGTTGCAGGAGCAAGCGCATATTCAAGGATTATTGATTTTCAGGCGCTTTCCGGTATTGCTAAAGAGGCAGGCGCATACCTTATGGCTGATATTGCCCATATTGCCGGGCTTGTCGCAACCGGTCTTCATCCTTCCCCTGTTCCCTACGCAGATTTTGTCACAACGACTACCCATAAGACTCTCAGAGGTCCGCGGGGAGGTATGATAATGTGCAGGGCTGAATATGCCAAAGCAATTGACAAGTCGATATTCCCCGGAATTCAGGGGGGGCCGCTTGCTCACGTTATTGCCGCAAAGGCTGTTGCACTTAAAGAGGCGCTCAGTTCAGAATTCAGGAAGTATCAGGAGAATGTTGTCAGAAATGCCAGAACACTGGCAGCCGAATTGATAAAAAAAGGATTCAGGGTTATCTCAGGCGGCACTGATAACCATATGATGCTTGTTGACCTTACCAGCAAGGCTGTAACCGGGAAAGAGGCTGAAACAGCACTCGATACTGTAGGTATTACAGTCAATAAGAATGTCATACCCTTTGATGAGAGGCCGCCGACAGTTACAAGCGGCATTCGGCTTGGCACTCCATCTGTTACGACAAGGGGTATGGGAGAAAGAGAAATGATAGAGATAGCTGACATCATTTCTTCAATGATACAGGACAGGAGTAATCCTGAAGTAATAAAGACTCTCTCCGCAAGAGTCAAGGTTCTTTGTGACAGTTTCCCTGTCTATTAGGATGTCCACTGGTGAAGTGTCCTTTCTGCGATAGCGTAGAAGACAAGGTTATTGACTCCCGCACGAGCAAGGAAGGCGATGCCATACGCCGCAGGCGCGAATGCATAAGGTGCGGAAAGCGCTTTACTTCGTATGAGCGTGTTGAAGATCTTATTCCCCAGGTAGTAAAAAAAGACGGGAGACGGGAACCTTTTGAACGGGTGAAGATATTTGCCGGACTGAAAAAGGCTTGTGAGAAAAGGCCTATTGGCGTCGGGACAATTGAGGATATTACCGATTCCATTGAGAAAAAACTTATCGGACTTGGCGTAAAGGAAATACAGAGCACATGGGTCGGTGAAGAGATTATGGCTACTTTGAAAGAGCTCGACAAGGTTGCCTATGTCAGGTTTGCGTCGGTTTACCGGCAGTTCAAGGATATCAACGAGCTAATGAAGGAAGTTAAAACCCTTTTTGAGACTCCCAAATAAACTTTAGAGCTGCAGGCATTAATACAGCCTTCCTGAAATGAATCTGGCCAAATACCTGGTCCCCGGTTGATGTTGCTGTTTTTATGAATAAGCCGGGCTGAGACCGGATATCAATATAATCATTCCCTCGACAATCCTAATATGCCTTTGCTAACATTAAACACGATGGAACCGTGTATTAGAAGAAAAGTTATTAAAATAGCAGGATCTGCCTCAGAAGAAACAGAAGACCTTGTTGCCGCAGAAAGACGGATAATTATCTCTGTAAATGACAAAAAAGTTTTAAGCCTCTACTGCACGCCTACAATGATAAAAGAATTTGTCGTTGGTTTTTTCCTCAATGAGGGAATCATTAAAGGTCATTTTTGTGCTGATGCTATAACAATTCAGTATGGGGAAGAAATGGATATTTATGTTAATGTCCCCGCTGATGGGGATGCTTCAACAGAAGGAATGGTAAGAACTACAGGTTGTATTGGTGGGGTTACATTCGACAGAAAAGAATATAAGAAACCTTCTGACAGATTTTTCATTTCTTCAGATAAATTGAAAACCATATTCAGGGAATTCAATGGAAAGGCAACCCTTTTTCAGTTGACAGGATGTATGCATAGCGCTGGGATTTCAGATGGAGAGAAAATTCTGGTTATCGCGGAGGATATAGGAAGGCATAATGCCGTTGATAAGGTGATGGGGCATTGTGTTATTGAGAATATCGCCCTGGAGGATAAAATGATGCTGGTCAGCGGCAGGCTTTCCTCAGAGATTGTGTCTAAATGTGCGAGATGGGGAGTTCCTGTTCTCGTAAGCAGGACTTCTCCCACGAGTTATGCGATCGAGATAGCTGAGAAAGCGAATATTACCCTTCTTGGATTTGTCAGGGGGGAACGCTTCAATATATATGCAAACAGTCAAAGAATTCTCTGATAAGGGCGCATCAACTTTCACGTTTATCAGAGAGAGGATGAAATAAATTACTCAAGATGCTTCAATTGATCATTCCTGACCTGCTCGCAACCCTTATTGTTTTTGTGCCTGTATATAGGCCGAAAAGACCATGTTCTCTACCCCTTCTCCAAAATTCCAGCCTTTGATTATTTCATCACTTTTTTCTTTATTCATTACAGTAATACCGGTAAATCCCGCTGCTGCGAGCATTGTTTTTAGTTCCTCCACGGGAACCGCGCCTGTGATTCAGCCGCTGTAAGCGGCTTCATTCTGTTTTATTACCTCTGAGAAGTCCCCTTTTTTGAGAATATCCGAAATTGCTATTCTCCCTCCCGGCTTCAGCACCCGGAAAGCATCCTGGAAAACAGCCTGTTTATTTGGAGAGAGATTGATTACACAGTTGGATATGATAACATCGACCGAATTATCATCAACCGGCAGATGCTCAATGTCTCCGTGTCTGAACTCAACATTATTTATTCCAAGCTTCTGTGCGTTTTCTTTTGCCTTTGTTACCATTTCGGGAGTCATGTCAACACCGATAACATGACCGTCTTTTCCTGTTTTCATTGAGCACAAAAAGGCGTCAAACCCTGCGCCGCTCCCAAGATCGAGAACAGTCTCTCCTTCCTTCAGTTCTGCTATTGCGAGTGGATTCCCGCATCCAAGGCCGAGGTTTGCTTCTCCAAGCCCCAGTTTCAGTTCTTCATCAGAAGATCCAATGAGCTTGCCTGTTTCAAGCAGGTTCATCGGGCAAATCCCCGGCGCACAACAGCTTGCAGGCATTGCACAGCAAGAGCCCTGTGACGCTATATTCGAGTAGGTCTTTATTACAAGCTGTTTTAGTTTCGCATTTTCTTTGTTCATTATGGTTATCCTTTTTTTGGTTTTTCTATAACGGCTCAGTTCCCTTGACCCTGCAATACCCTTCAGCGAAATATTTCCTCTGAAAATAGAGTGCGACATTTACGAGACCGATCAAAACAGGGACTTCGACCAGCGGACCTATTACCGCGGCAAATGCCTGCCCTGAATTAATGCCGAACACTGATACCGCGACTGCGATTGCGAGTTCAAAATTATTGCTTGCAGCGGTGAAAGAAAGCGTAGCGGTTTTCTCATAACTGGCGCCAAATCTCTTTCCCATGTAGAAGGAAATGAAGAACATCAGCAGAAAGTAGATTAATAACGGAATTGCCACACTTATCACATCAAACGGCAGTCTAACAATATATTGACCTTTTAAAGAGAACATGACAATTATGGTAAAGAGCAAGGCGATCAATGTGATGGGACTGATTTTCGGGATAAACGCCTCTTCATACCATGTGGTTCCTTTTATTTTTATCAGGCTGAAGCGGGTTATGATTCCGGCAATGAACGGGATTCCCAGATAGATGAATACGCTCTCCGCAATCTGCCCGATAGTGATATTCACCGCTGCGCCTTTCAATCCAAATAACGGGAGCAGCACCGTTATAAATACATAGGCATACAGGGAAAAGAAAAGCACCTGAAATATCGAATTGAAGGCAACGAGCCCTGCAGCATATTCTCTATCCCCGCAGGCAAGATCATTCCATACAATTACCATCGCGATGCAGCGCGCCAATCCTATCATAATGAGACCAACCATGTATTCAGGGTAAGCACTGAGGAAGGTAATCGCGAGCAGGAACATCAGCACAGGACCGATGACCCAGTTTTGGATAAGTGACAGTCCAAGGACTTTCTTGTTTCTGAATGCCTCGCCGAGTTCCTCATACCTGACCTTTGCCAGAGGGGGATACATCATCAGGATGAGACCGACTGCGATCGGGATATTTGTAGTTCCGTACTGGAAGGTGTTCCAGAAATCGACGACCCGTGGATAAAGATACCCTGTCCCGACACCGACAGCCATCGCCAGGAATATCCACAGGGTCAGATAACGATCGAGGAACGAAAGCCTTTTTGTCGTTTCAGCCATTCTTTACCTCCCTGTCCTTTCCCGGACAGCACACTGCCCTGTTGCAAAGGGGCGCAACATTCGATTTTTGATTTTTTCCCCTCAGAAAATCTGCCAGCCTTTTGTTATCTTTCTTGACTGCTTCAGCAGAAATTCTCTCCAGTGCTGACAGCAGGAGTAATCTCCTGAATATATCCGAATCGTTTATTTTATAGTGCACCCACTTCCCCTGTTTTCTGTCTGTAATCAGTCCCGCTTCCTTCAGTGTGTTCAGGTGAAAGGATACTTTTGGCTGGATTGTGTCAAGGGCAGCCACAATGTCGCAGACGCAAAGCTCTCCGTTTTCAAGGAGCTTCAGAATCCTGAGCCTTGTCTCTTCGGAGAGAGCCTTGAAGAGGTTGAGCACCTCCTGCATGGCTACTCTGCTTCCTTTATAAGAGTCTTCACTTTCTCAAGGCTCGGCAGCGGCTTTCCCCTGTGTTTCACATTCCTGTTGACAACAAGGGCGGGGGTTGACATGGTATATTTTATGATTTCCTTCATGTTCGTGACTTTCTCAATTGCTGCATCGAACCCGAGTTCTTTCACAGCATTTTTCGCCAGATCCTCCATCATTGAACAGTTGGGACACCCCGGACCTAATACCTTGATTTCCATATAAACCTCCTATAGTATTGCGTTGAACAGATAGCCGACGGCTATTATGGTTATTGTCATTGCATGAGCAGAACGGTGTGACAACGCCGAGCATAGCTGCAAGAATATTTCCTATAAATTCCTTTTTATGAGAAAGAATACGCTTTGTCTTCTCAGGCGGGAAATAACTCCTGATAAATGATACGGCAAAAATGATAACCGCAAGAAGAAGGAATATCTTTATAGTGTCATATATAAAGAAATCTATTGCGTCAGCAAGGCGCGTGCCCTGTTCGAGCTTTAAGAGAGTATATGTAACATAATGGGAGATATTATTCAGCATTGCTATCTTTTCCTTCACTTTATATAAACCTATATTGATATGAATGTCAAGCAGCCAGAGTATAAGATAGCGCAAATGTGTGTATACCCGAAAGGCTGATTCGCAGGCACATTTCAGGCAGCCGCAGGCTTAATCCTGTAGAAGGGGAGCAACTTGACTGCCGTGTTTGTAGTAAATAAATGACCGGTGCCTTTCCCTTATGCGTTTTGCTTGTGAATGGGTGTAAATGACAAAAAGTGGTTTGCCGGAATTAAATGAAGATTATCAGGACAACGGTTTTTATTAACCTTGTCCGGTGCGGATTGCTTTACACAGTATTTCTACAGAGGGGACATTTACGAGCCTTCCAGTCTCATCCATGAACATCCTTCATGAGAACCCTGCAATGCCTGACGGCTGAAATTCCTTTCCATTGATAAACACCGAAGGCGATCCCGAAAGTCCAAGCGATAATGCTTCTTCATTATTAAGTCTGTGAACGTTGACTTCCGCCTTTGTGCCTTCCCGCCCGATCGCTTCAGCAAGGTTCATCTTCAGGGCTTCTTCAGACTGACAGCCCTGAGATATATAGCAGTCGATTTTCATGAAAGGGTAATCCACTTTCAAGTGTCCCATTTAACCACAACAACCGTACAGGGCGAGAGCTTTGCAATGTTCTGTGAGGTCGATCCCCAGACCCTGCCGAATATCTTCGAATGTCCCATAAATCCGATTACCAGCAAATCGAAATTACCTTCCTTCGCATAATTTACGATCGTCTCGACTTCATGTCCAGCCCGCACCTTCACATGCAGCGTGATATCGGCTTTTTTAGCCTCTTCTGCCGCTTCGTCATTGATACTCCGGAAAAAGCCGTTCGCTTCCTTCCTGTACTCCTCCACTTCGCCGATGGTCGCGGCATAGTGAGGGACGCCTTCTTCAACGGAAATACTGTACAGCCCTGCGTTGTATTTTTGTGCCATTTCTATAGCAACCTTAAGAGCTTTTTTGGCGCCGTCAGAGCCGTCATTGGCGATTAAGATATTCTAAATGTATTGGATTTCTTTCCAGACTCGATTCTATTCACAAAATCCCCTCCTTACAAAGGAGGGGGTGGGGAGGTTATTATAATTCTACCAATACCCCTCCATACCTCCCCTTGGAAAGGTGAGGATTACTCCTTCTTCATCTCCGGCTGAAACCATTTCTGCGCTATGATTGCCGGCACCACTGCTGAGAGTATAACAGCCGTAAGGAGAATTGTATATTGTTCCCGGTTTATTATGTTATTCGTATACCCAAACAATGCTGAAATCGAGCCGAATGTCAGCCCCGTAGACATCAGCAGAGTAGTATACATGTTCTCTTTTCTTGTGAATTTAAAAATCTCCATCGTCGGCCATATCCCAAACGGACGGTTCAGGCGAACCCATCGCCGATTGGGCATACTATACAGAGGATATGAACTGACTGTCAATGAAACGGGTGAAATAACAAGTCGGGCAAGCTTTCCCTCAGAGATCAGATGACACGTTCAGGGGTTAAAAAACCCGGGATATCCAGGCGGTGACGGATTCTTTTCCGAACAGGATGGCAATCCCTTTTTTATTCGATAAAAAACTGTTTCCTGTATAATCTATTAACAGGGAATGCTGCCGGGAAACAGCAAAATTACGGAGAAGGAACTGTTATGAGCACAGAAAAAACTGAAACACCTCATAAAAACGTATCAACCGAAAAGTTCCGTTTCGACCGTGTCGAATTTGCCGGCTCACTCGGCGACCTCGGGACCCTTTTGCCGATTGTCGTGGCAATGATCCTGATCAATCAACTGAGCCCCAGCGTGGTATTTCTCTCTTTCGGGTTATTTTATCTCATCACAGGGTATTACTACCGTCTGCCTGTTCCCGTGCAACCCCTTAAAGCTGTCGGGGCCATCTCAATAGCATACCCTCTCCTGATTACAGAATCCGTGATAGGCGCATCGGGCATCATATTCGGGGTTATTCTCCTGATTCTGTCGATTTCAGGCACGGTGAATGCGCTTGCCAAGATCTTCACACAGCCGGTCGTCAGGGGTATTCAACTTTCTCTGGGCCTTGTCTTTCTGAGAAAGGGTGTAGAGCTGATTGTACAAAAAAATCTCTTTCTTTCCGGCGCAGCAGGAAGCTTTGTTGAATATCATTTAAATCTTATCCTCGGAATTGTGGTTTTCCTCATGATCCTTGCGCTGCTTGACAATAAAAAGCTGCCCGCTGCCCTGGCTGCTCTGGCCGCAGGTATTATCGCCGGGCTCGCATTTGGCGGATTCGAAAGCCTCAGGTTTTCCATCGGCCCGACACGTATAGGGATTATTTCCCCAACGGTGAATGATTTCTGGACTGCATTCATCATGCTCATTCTGCCGCAGATACCGCTGACAATAGGGAATGCATGTGTCGGGACCGCCGACACATGTTGCACGCTCTTTCCGAAGAACCCCCTCCTTTCCAAGGCAAAAGCGGGAAATTTTGCCCTGACTATGGGGATTGCCAATCTGCCAGCAGGCTTTTTCGGCGCTGTTCCCATGTGCCATGGCACCGGCGGGCTTGCAGCTCATTACCGTTTTGGCGCGCGGACAGGTGGTGCTCCGATAATGATCGGTGCGCTTTTTGTTGTCATGGCGCTGGTCTTCGGGGAATTTGGATTTACCCTCCTTGCAATGATCCCGAACTCGGTGCTGGGGGTGCTGCTCATCTTTGCAGGCCTGGAGCTCTGTCCTTTAATCCGCAGTCTCAAAACAAACGAGGAATATTTTGTAGCTCTCCTGATCTCCGGCATCGCCCTTGCAGTGCCCAATATGGCATGGGCCTTCGGGATCGGCATCGCCGCAGACATGTTTATACGAAAGATGAAAATCAAAATTTGACGGCATGGCTGATTGCATGTAAACCTGTTCGATACGCTCCTCATGATGTTCCCTGTATCTGGGGTTGAAACCTATATCTTCATCCCTCCCCTTGTTGCATTGGTCGTCTCTTTTTTCACTTCCATGGGCGGTGTTTCTGGTGCCTTTCTTTTACTGCCATTCCAGATGAGTTTTCTGAATTTCACAAGCCCGTCCGTAAGCGCTACCAACTTTGTCTTCAATATTGTTGCGATTCCAAGCGGCGTATACCGCTATCTCAAAGAAGGCAGAATGGCGTGGCCGTTGACTTGGATCATCGTCATGGGAACGCTTCCGGGTATTTTTATCGGATACTATCTCAGGATTCTCTATCTCCCCGAACCGGGGGCTTTCAAGCTTTTTGTGGGGTGTGTACTCCTGTATATCGGTATCTGTCTCATATATGAACTTACCGGGAAAGCTTCAGCAGGAAAGGTAAATATGAAAGCACTCGAAGATAGATTCAGGGAAAGGACAAAACAACTCAGGGAGCAGCAAGAAAGCAGAGTTGCCTCGGGCCTGCCTCCTGAAGCCGTGGTAAAGACGATATCGATAAGAATGAAAAAGATCGAATACGAATTCTGGGGAGAGCGTTTTGCCTTCAATGTTCCCGGCATGCTTCTGCTCGCCTTTGCTGTAGGCGTCATCGGCGGAGCCTATGGAATCGGTGGAGGCGCAATCATTACACCCTTTTGTGTTGCGGTATTTCATCTGCCTGTTTATACGGTTGCAGGGGCAGCCCTGATGGGTACCTTTATCACTTCTCTTGCAGGAGCGGGTCTTTACAGCGTGATACCGCCCAGTCCGGGGATGGCAACCTCTCCTGACTGGCTCCTTGGATTTCTTTTTGGCTCAGGCGGATTTGTCGGCATATATCTTGGCGCCAGGTTTCAGAAATTTGTGCCTCAAAAGGCTATTAAATTCATGCTGGGTACAATTATTATTTTTCTCGCAATAAGATACATTTCACAGTTTTTTATAAAGTAGAGGGAGTCTATATTATTTTCAGGGACATCAAAGGAATTCACACTGCCCTCTCAAGATAAAAGCCGATAGAGATTAAATGCATTAAGGGAGTCAGGAAAAACCTGGAGGTGTTTTGTATTACTATCTGAAATATGCCTCAATATGACTTGGCTCCGGATTGGAACGTGCTTTCTTCGATTGCTTTTTCACTCATTCAATCTACGCAGAAAAATTCCCAGCATTTTGTCAGCATTCAGGGCCGTTTTTGACTATTTTTAGCGGATTATGATAAAGTAGGAAACACGGTAAGTGGTTTAAATTATTGAATATTGGGGAGTCGTCCAGAGGCAGGACGGCAGACTCTGGATCTGCTTACAGGGGTTCGAATCCTCTCTCCCCAGCCATAACGACTGTTATCAGTGAACAGTGAATAATAATCAGTAAAGAGATGGCAGTTTTTTTACTTTTTACTGCAATTCACTAATCATTTTTTACTCTTCACTTTTTTGTATGGTCCCATCGTCTAGAGGCCTAGGACGTGGCCCTCTCAAGGCTAAAACACGGGTTCGAATCCCGTTGGGACCGCCAAATAAATCAATGGGTTACACACTCTCAACATGTGTTGTCCCCTCTGAACCTGATAAAAACCTGATATTCTTCATCTCGACTGTTGTTAAAAACTCAAGAAATTCCAAGCAATTCTTAAGTTCACCTCTTGATTCTGTTATAATCTTGCATGTTGCTGGCAGGCAGGTGGGAAGCGGACTGCGACAATTTTCAGCCGGGCAATGCGGATGATTGGGTTGAGACTACCGTTGCAGGCTCGCATATTTTCGCCTTGTACGTGAAGGGCGATTCGATGGAACCCGAATTCCAGGATGGCGACATCATCGTGGTGAATCCGCATATGAAAGCGGATCATAACGACTATGTGATCGTGAGGAACGACGAAGAAGAAGCCACTTTCAAGCAGCTCAAGAAATATGAAAAGACATGTGTCCTTCATCCACTGAATCCGAAATATCCGGACATCGTGCTGTCGGATAAGAAGCAATACAAGATCATCGGGAAGGTAGTCGAGAAGGTAAAGAGAAAAAGATATTAGCATTCGGAGGGACTTATGGAATGCGAGGTAAAAGATCCGTGCGAAATAAGAAGTGACTTTATTCAGCAGGAAATTGAAAATAGTTTTCAGTATTCAATTGAGCAAAAAAAACTTTCCTTGAGTGCCATTAAATTATACATCATGTTGTTGTCAGGTCTGTTAGGTTACGCAGCATTTGTTCAAGCCAAAGTTATCTCTTTTCCAAGCGATGGCTTTCTGCTTTTTTCAATTTTTGGTTTTATATTTACACTGATTGTTTTTTTAGTGGGTTGGGCCTTATTAAGTTATTTGTCGCATATTACAGCTGGCGTCACTAAAGCATATAAGCATATCAGTAGCATGAGATGTCTGAAATCGAAAGTATTTGAAAATAATGAATTCTCTGAACATTCAATAATGCCAATCAGTGCTGCAGCCGTTCCAGTGCGGTATTCCAGCCATTTACCGATAATATTCAGCATAATTAACGGATCCAGTCTGCTAATGATGCTGTATTTTTTAGAGTTGCGCATGGAACTTTTCTGGGCTTTCTTCACTACAACGCTTGTACTGTCTATATTTGGTATTTATTACCCAACTGCGTGCACGAATTTCTATAAGCATTTAAAAGTTGCCGAAAAAATGGTCCCAGGGAAGTCAGAAATAAAATTAACGGCTGCTGTTGAGCGTCTATTACACCGGCAAAAAAAGAGAAAGCCTTACCGAGTCCAAAAAAGAGCTGTAATATTGTTCATGATAACTTTTCTTATCTTGAAAGCAGTGCACACTGCCTTCTATTTGAGAGAAAAGAATGTGTCTTATGCCTTGCTGCTTCTTGAGAGTAATGCTTTATTAATGATGTTTATGTATAGATATCTCCTGGAAGCCTATAAGATGGCTGAGCAACGCGGCAGGGTATGACAAAATCTTTGATATGAATGGTCGGCATCTGGATATGAGTCTCTACCGAAGATCAAGCCTGCGGCGGATCGCCGAAGGACCATAAACACGGCGTCTGCATATATGCAACGGGGCATGCAAGAAAAGAGGAGTGCAGATAATGGCAAAGGTCTTGGGTGAAATGCAAGATATGTTACAAACCAGTCAATAAAGAAATTCCAGAAGCAGTTTTTAGTTATCTTCCTGATATTTTATTTTTTTGCTTTTGTCTTAGGTTTCTTGCTCGGGCTTAATAAACAACCGTACTCGCTGATAATGATTTTGATTGTTATCGCGACAATCCCTGTGATGATCCGATTAACAAACAGAGTCTCGGAAAAGCTTGCAAAGAAGGGTTAGACTTCCGAAAAGGTGCTACGGGTGAGGCGCTTATAGGTTACATCCTCGAAAGATTTCCAGACGGCTAACGCATTATCCATGATTTGACGACTCCCTTCGGGAATATTGATCATGTAGTCGTCGGACCATCCGGTGCCTATGTCATCGACACAAAGAATTGGAAGGGAGTTGTAGCTACCGATGGGAACGGGGAGCTTTTGCTGAATGGAAGGCCTACGCAGAAACCGTAAATCAAAAATCTTTCTCGAAGAATAATGGACATAAAGGAGAAGATAAAAGTCCTTTCACCAGTTGAATCTTATATCCAAGGCGTATTTGCTTTCCCTTCAGCATACGTTGAAGCAAAATGGGGGACGACAGGATATATCCATTGCGTCAAAGATGAAGGGCTTTACGATCATATCGTTGAAAACAAGCGAAGCAGGAAACTGACAAAGGAAGAAATAGACGGACTTTCCCAGGCGTTTCTTGCCCTGGCCACAATGGATAAGGGGTTCGGTTCGAACAATAAATAATGGAACCCGGTCAAGGCAACTTTCTTTTGTGCCCGATTGTGTAAAAATATTCGTAAAACAGCGCAGACGCCTATTATCAGATAACTCTTTCCAGATTCAGCAGAAAGCTTGTAGCCGCTCGGAGGATATCAGAAAAAATTACGCTCAATTCTTTTTCGCCCATTTTGAGCTTGTCATAAATCTTCTGAAATTTGTTGCCTTTGAGATGTGCTACCCCAGCTGATCGAATTTCCTGCAATTCGCGTAAGAAAGCAACCTCTCGGGCAATAATGGGAACCTTGGATTTCTTCAAGAAACCCTCCAGTTTAGCTATGCCTTTTGAATCGGGAAGGAGATCGTGAACGTTCTTTGAAAGTTCTTCCTCATTCAGAGCATCTATTAAAACTTTTGTTAAAGCCAGGATCTGAGAATCGAATTCGCTTTGGCTATTGTTCAGGAGGAGGCGGAGATTCTGGAAAAAATGACGATCATTTTCCTCAAGAGGACGAAAAAGTGTCCACCCAAATTTTGCACTCCATGCTTCATTTATCGAGCGATAAGATTGCTTAAAAAGCAAGTCGGGGGCTTCGGGTTCTGCCGGTCTTGCCATAAAGTCTCTCATAAACTTAACACGACTTATCTTTCCAGCTGGAGGGATGTTAAAATGCAGCCAATAATCTCTTTCTGCTTCTGGTAGATCACGCCCCAAATCTCCCAGATAGACATTAACAAAATCTTTCTGGTGATTATCCATCCTAAGACCCCACTGATGCCCACAGCGCAGATAGGAATCCTCCACCGAGAAAATTTCTGGGTTGTTGTAATACTTCTGAAGCACTTCGCGCTTAAAGAATACTGGCTTCAAATATTGAGGTGCGTCGGGATTCTTGCCGAAATAGTTAGCGAGTTTACTGGGATCGCACGTAGATATAATGTTATTACCGTTATCGTCAATACCGATGATAAACTTCTGATATTTTTCCTGACGTTTTTCATTATAGGGCCAAAAATTTGTTTTGGACTTTGGAAAAGGTGCAATAAGTTTCTTCCCGCGCAAGCCAGAAAAAGTCAGATAGTCTTCCATCCCCAAATCATGCTCTGACGCTATGAAATCATAGGAATAGTTTTTAGAGCGAACTTGCTCACCTCTCTGGGCTTCGGGAATCTCTGCGAGAGGCAGATATGATGAACGCATATGGTCAAAAAAAACCACAAGATACATGTTCCGAATACCAAGGTATTCGCGTATTTCTTTTGTGCGTATCGAGACACGTTCTATTGAATATTTAATTACAACTTCTTCGTTGCCGGACTGATCAAATTTCAAATAAGCATTTTTCTTCGGTTCGTAGAATAAATTATGGAAAAAGCGGAATTCTTCGGATATCTCTGGATATCCCTTGCGAAAGCCCAAGAAATCTCTTATGAGAATGAGAGGTTCAGCGTCCGAATGTCCGAAACGGTCATAGGTGACGCGTGCTCGGTCGTGGAGCCCGTGACGACAGCATCCTGGGAAACCATCTCCTACAGCCATTTCCCAGTCAGTGGTCATTAATACGGTTTTTCCTTTTTTCTTTGGCACCAAGCCACAATAGAAGGCAAGCCTATCTATAGGATCTTCACTAAAATAGTATAGGCAAGTATAAGGCTCATTCCCTAATTGTTCGGAAATATAACGCCGTTGATCGTGAAAAAGGAGAAAATCTTTGTCGCGGGATTTATCCACTACACTCCTTTCTATAAAAGGAAAAAATATAGTAACCGATTATACCACACATGGAAGGCATGAACTTGATTCCTCATACAAGTGGAGTACCCGTGGTGCGCAGCGTGTGAGCCGTAGCGAGTCAGAGAATCTGGATAATGTCGTTTCCTTCGGAGCTGCCGTTTATTTACTTCTCGCCAGATTTTTTGAGGACTTCTTTATATATCTTATCGCTCAGTCTGAAGTTCTTATTCTTGAGGTCATCAAGGAGAGGTTTGACAGAGGGGATGAGTTTCATCTGTTTTGCCAGTAGTAGAATTCCCGCAAGTCCGATAATATTGAATCCTGCAGAGGCCGCTGCGGCCCTGGCCCTTTCATCGTCAATGATAAGCCAGTCGGCGTTCAATTCCTTTCCAAGCACCAAAACCTCTGCTTCTCCTAGTCCGAGTTCGGCAACGAGTATTTCAACGGTACGCCGGTCTTTAATTGCCTCTCTCTTAATCCAGGCAGCGTTTGCTATTTCTCTGACGCCGGGTCTCCCTTTACCACTGGTAACAACTTCATTAAAAACAGCGTCAGGGATAAATACTTCCCGACAGATTAGTTGCAGGTGCTCAATTTTTCGGATTTTGGCGAGACCTATAAGGACGGTGGAATCGCAGACAACTTTCAACTTTTCAGGGCCTTCCTGAGCCTTTCTACGTTTTTCAACTCTTTCTCTAACTGCTCTTCGCTATAATCTACGACGGCAACATTGTTTTCCCCGAGAAACTCAATGAACTCCCACATTGGAAGCCCTGATAACTCAGAGGATTTCCCAAGTGATAATATTTTGTCTCTATAGCACTTGAGAGCCAGTAGTTTTTTTGTTTCCCTCGATATCATCTCTTTTGAAAGACCATGAGAAGATAAGGTTTGGTAAAGGTCCTTCGGTAAATCTATAACAGCTTTTACTGCCATAAACGCCTCCAGTCTCTTAGTAAAGTAATTTAATCAATAATAACATTTCACAAGAAAACTTGAAACACCAGATTGGATCAAGATGCTTGACTGAGTTTCCGAATCCGGGTGGAGGAGCGAAGGCACGTGCTTGCTTTATGGCATGAGCTTGAAGCCGGAGAGAAACGGAGGTTTGAAGCGACCCCGTGCTATGCCTAAGTATTCCGTGCGAAGTCAAAGGATCACAAAGGCATTATGTGCAAGGGGCATGACATAAGTGCAAGCTTAGTGCCTGAGCGATGGGGGATATAAATAAACCTCGTGGCTGCGGAGTGGAGGGCGGGTGTAGCAGACACTCCTTATCGGCGGCCTTCCACGGGCACCGTGATAAAAACGTGATAATAATAGATCAAAAACGATGTTGTTTTATGGTACTATATCAAAACTTGTAAGTGCTGTTAATCCTTAAGTAACAAGGCGTTTCTGGTATTTTTCAAGCACTTGCCTGATCCGGGTTAATGGCCCTCTCAAGGCTAAAACACGGGTTCGAATCCCGTTGGGACCGCCAAATGAATCAATGGGTTACACACTCTCAACATGTGTTGTCCCCTCTGAACGTGATAAAAACGTGATATTCAGTCTTGAAACAGCGCGTCTCAATGAGTCCACATTGAGGTGTGCGTACCGCTTTATCATCTTCAAATCTTTGTGACCGAGCAGCTTTGAAATTGTGTGCAGGTCCACGCCTTTCTGCCTCAGGTATCATGCTGCTTGTTCACCTATCCTGGCAGGGGTAAAAAATGGCTATGTGGCCAAAATTATACCCCCCCAAAAAAGGATTTGCATAGTTTACCCTTTACATAGGTTAATAAATAGATTATACTTAACCTTATCAAAGGGACATAATGCGCAAAGATATTTTCAAAAGACTTATAACCGACTCTCAGGAGAAGGATCTGTCTTACGTCATCGACAGGGACCTGATGATTCCTCTCGACACGGGAAAGATCATATCATTAATCGGGGTGCGCAGGTGCGGAAAGACACACGTCGTATATTCAATAATCAATAAACTCCGGAAGACCACAGACACACAGAGTATCGTCTATATTAATTTCGAAGATGACCGGCTCTTCCCGCTGGAACTGAAAGACCTCTCGACCCTCTTGGACGCATATTACGAAATGTACCCTGACAAAAAGAATGAAAAGGTCTATTTCTTTTTTGATGAGATCCAGAATGTGAAGGATTGGGAGAAATTCGTCAGGCGGCTGTATGATACGGAAAACTGCGCCATCGTCATAACCGGTTCATCTGCAAAACTGTTAAGCAAAGAGATCGCCACTTCTTTAAGAGGAAGGACCTTGAGCTACGAGGTATTCCCTCTCTCCTTCAGTGAATTGCTGGCATTCAAAGGGATCGGGAAGGACCTCTATTCATCAAAAGCGCAGGCCAGAATAAAAAATGCCTTTTCAGATTATCTGATAAGAGGAGGCTTCCCTGAGATCGTAAATTATGACCAGGCTGTTTATATGAAGGCGCTTCAGGAATATATCGACCTCCTCATGTACAGAGATGTTATAGAACATCATGGCATTTCAAATACCTTTCTCCTTAAGCGGCTGATCAAGTTCTGCTACGCCAATATTTCGACGCTGGTAAGCTTCAACAAGCTCTATAATGCCTTTAAATCCGAAGGTCTCAATATTTCCCGCAATACCGTATACGAGTATGTTTCCCACCTTGAAGACGCTTACGCTCTGTTTACGGTGCCCATATACGCAAAATCCATGCGTGAGCAGTGGAGGAACCCAAGAAAGATATACAGCGTTGATGTGGGCTTCAAGACTGCCATGGATTATCCTTTTTCTATAGACAGAGGAAGAATCTTTGAAAATATCGTATTTCTGGAATTAAGGAGAAAAGCGGAACAAATTTACTATTTCAAAGGCAAGCATGAAGTGGATTTCTACTACACCTTGTCCGGGAAAGAGCATCTTCTGAATGTGAGCTATGAAATAGAATCCCCGGCCACAAGGGAGCGTGAAATAAGAGGACTGGATGAAGCCATGCAAAGGTTTTCTCTCAAAAATGGAACCATAGTGACCTCGGAGCATAAGGAGGAAATAAAGACAGAGGCAGGGAAGCTATATGTCATTCCCCTGTGGGAGTGGCTGCTTGCGGGCAAAGCGTAAGGCAGATGAGATTGAAGTGAGAAAAGTATCATATCGTCGGGAAGGTCGTGAAGAAGGTGACTGTTTATTGAAACTTTCAACGCACTATCTCGCAGACTGAATATTGCCACCCTTGACTTTAGTTTCACCGTATGGTGAAACGCAAGCAATCAGTGAAACAATATTCCGAAAAGGAATTGCTTTCTAATGCCTTACAGAGCTTTTATTCCATCCTCTCAAAAGTCCCCTTTATAACGCTTAATACAAAAGCCGGCACAAGGCCGAAGGCAGGCAATGGAGATTCCATTGTCAAGGTAGCTATAAAGGGTAAGCCTGTCAAATTCATCCTGGAGGCTAAATCACAGGGAGAACCTCGCCTTGTACGAATAGCGATCAATCAGCTCAAGGATTGCCTTAAGAGCGCAAAGGACACCTATGGCATCCTGGCAGCGCCTTACCTGAGCGACGCAAGCCGGCAGATTTGCAAAGAGGCGGGCGTGGGTTGTATTGACCTTGCAGGAAATGCCTTTATAGCTGTCGGGAATATCTACATAGATATAGGCGGGGTCCCGAATCCCTTCCCTTCTTCTCGCATTTCCAAGTCAATATTTTCACCTAAATCAAGCAGGGTCCTGCGCGTTCTCCTCTCAGACCCTGCAAAGAGATTGTACGTCGAAGACTTATCACGAGAGGCGGGCATCAGCATAGGCCTGACCTCCCGGGTAAAGCAATCACTTTTGGCCCTGGAATGGATCAGGGAAGAAAACAAGAGCTTCAACCTCGTAAAGCCGGAAGAAGTGCTCAATCAGTGGGCTGGCAATTATTATTACAGGAAGAGCCAGACCTTCTCATATTACTCAATGCTCTCTGAAGAGGAACTTGAGGCAGCAGTCAAGAAGGAGTGCGAAAAAAGAAAGTATAGATATGGACTCGCGCTGTTTTCGGGCGCCAAAAAGGTTGCACCATTCGTAAGGTTCATGAGGGTCTTCTCTTATGTCGACGGCAGCATCGAAGACATAGCAGCAGCCCTCCAGCTCAAAAAGGTGGATAGCGGAGCAAATGTCACCCTGCTTCAGCCCTATGATGAGGGTGTCTTCTATGGACTCCAGAACGTGCGTGGAACAAATGTCGTTTCAGACATTCAGCTCTACCTCGATTTGAAGGGCTACAGAGGCCGGGGAGAGGAAGCAGCGCAGGCGGTATTCGATCAGAGGATAAAGCCAAGATGGTAAGCAAAAGAGATTGAAATAGCGAAGGGGATATGAAGGAAATGATGGTCGTTGAGATGATCGAAAATAAGATTTACCTGCTTCGGGGACATAAAGTTATGCTCGACAGGGACCTCGCAGAACTGTATGGAGTCGAGACCAGGGCGCTGATTCAAGCGGTAAAAAGAAACCCCGCTCGTTTCCCCTCAGACTTCATGTTTCAGCTTACAAATCAAGAGGTTATAGGTTTGAGATCACAGTTTGTGATCTCAAAAATGGCGCGAGGCGGTCGCCGATATATGCCGTATGTTTTTACAGAGCAGGGTGTCGCAATGCTTTCAAGCGTTTTGAACAGTGAGCGTGCAGTACAGGTCAACATTGCTATAATGAGGGTGTTTGTAAAACTGCGTGAGCTGATCTCAACGAACAAGGAACTTGCACATAAACTGGGCTTGCTCGAACGAAAGATAGAAAGACATGACGAAGAAATAAAAGCTATCTTCAGCGCCATAAGGCAACTCATGACGCCGCCTGAAAAACCGAAAAGGAAGATTGGATTTCAGAGGAGAGATGATTGAGACAATACAAGGTGGAATGCTGATCGTGATTTCTCGACATTTCATTTCTCACTGCTCACGCTTCACGGCCTCTGCATCATGCGCAGGGCGTTTGAGAAGGTCGGCGCGCTCAGGATTTTTTCATGGGAAGAAGGATGAGGTAGATGTTACAATTGCGAATATCTGAAGTGACAAAAACGAGTCAGGGGTGTATTGGAACGCGTCGATAGTTAAGTATAAAATGGGAGGGTTTGAGAAATGTGTAGACCTGACCCTGATTGGGTTGATAAATATTTCACGGGCCAGAGAAAAAAATGCTCTTCCGTGTAGCGCTGGCGAGTTTTGACGGAGGAAAGGTGGACTTAGCAGATTGGAGAAGGCTTGGCGAAGATATTAGGTGAAACGGGGCGATATGTAGCCGAACAGGCGACTAAGAAGCTTCTGCGCCTTCTCTTGCTTTTGTATCTCTTCGGTATTCTCATCGGCTTTCTATCCGGTTATATAGTGGGAGCACGACGTAACATAGTAACCCTTCTCGTCCTTCCCCTCTTCTTTGTTCTATGGAAGGTCTTTGCAAAAAAATTCAAGGCAATTGAGAACGAGCGCATTAGCTTTCGAAAAGGCGTTATGGGTGAAGCAGTCGTCGGGTATATTCTCGAAGGGTTTCCCGATGATTACCGGATCATTCATGATCTCAGCACTCCCTTTGGCAATATAGACCACGTTGTTGTCGGCCCTACCGGTGCATATGTTATTGATGCAAAGAACTGGAAAGGCGTTATAGCCGCTGATGGCAACGGTGAACTCCTTCTGAACGGAAAACCGACGCAGAAGACCGAGGTCAAGAATCTCTCCCGGAGGATAATGGGCATCAAGGAAAAGCTCACGGTCCTGTCGTCTTTAGACCCTTACGTACAGGGCGTCTTCGCCTTTCCCTCAGCCTATATTGATGCCAAATGGGGCACAACCGGCTATATCCACTGTGTCAAGGATGAACAGCTTTATGACTACATCGTAGAGAATAAGAAAGCTAAGAAACTTTCTCAAAAAGAAATAGAATCTATCTCACAGGCCTTCCTTGCCCTGGCCAGGATGGATAAAGATTTTGGCTCGAATATCAAATAAGATGGGCTTGCTTACTGATGCAATTCAGATTAATGGAGCATGCGAATTTTGAGTAGAGAGGATGCTATAAGACTATTTCCGGGACGGTCTTATATCCAAGAATTAGCTCAAAAACAGATAGAAGCCTACCGTGTCCAACCAATAGAGGTTGCTGCCCACTTTAACAGGGAACAGTCTGCCCTTGACTCCTATCGGGGAAGACAGCTTCTTGAACTATTACAAAATGCGGATGACGCCTGCGAAAATTATGATGGAGAAAAAATACTGCTTTTTCGACTCACTAAAGAATATCTCATCGTTGCAAACACGGGGCACGCATTTACAAGGCAAGGTATTGAATCTCTAGTCATTAGTGATAACAGTCCAAAGCAACTGAAGCGAACTCGCTACATAGGAAATAAAGGGCTTGGGTTTCGGTCTGTACTGTCCTGGAGCCACACACCCATTGTTGCAAGTGGAGATTTTCTGATTGCTTTTTCAGCTTCATATGCCCGAAACAGCGTCAAGCGCCTCTCCACAGAATTACCTGGCCTGCAGAGCTTGCTTGACGATTGGGCGGAAGCTGGCAGAGACTGCCCCGCCGCAACGATGCGGTTTCCTTATGTTCCGGACGTAGAAAGCGTACACGTCCACGCAGCATTAGACGTTATACAAGAAGGCTACAATACCGTTATTTTGCTTCCTCTTCCTGACTCACCGAAGCAGAAAGAAATCTATGATGAAATCAACACGCAATTAAGAAACATCTCTGGTGAGATCGCTATTTTCTGCTATCATCTCGAAAAGCTGATTGTTCAATCAGAAGGTGAGCGATCTTGGGAACTGATTCGGGAGCAGCATCACGAGAAACAAACTCTCGTTATTCAGGATGGTACAGATCATCAACTCTGGACCGTCTACCGGCGTGAATATCATCTACCAGAGGAACTGCTTAATCACGAACTTAGACGCACACCAGAATTTGAGGTTGCAGTGGCAGTACCGGAGGATACATCGGGCAGGAGAGATCACAAGTTATGCGTTTATTTTCCGACTAACGAAGTGCTCCCTATGGCACTTCTCTGCCACGCCTCACTTGACACGGACGACAGCAGAAACAGACTTGTAAAGCACGATGCCAATATATATGTTCTAACAACCTTAGCTCGCTTCATTGTTGAAATTGCTCAGGCTGAGACTACTATAGCGCGGCCTTACCATGGTCTTGGTCTTCTTGCCGGCATTGAGCACTGTGATCCTGAGCTTTCTGAAATGGAACTTAGAGACACAGCGATTGAGGCTGCCAGGCAGAGCAATCTTTTTTATCGTTTAGATGGTACGTTCACATCTGCAGATAAAGTTTATTGTCCACCAAATCCAATATGGTTTGATATCGCAACGGCTGAGCACTTCCCGGAAATACTTCGCTCACCAGAAGACGCAAACACACGAAGTTTTCTTGACTCAATAAAAATACCGTGGTATGAGGATCAGGAAGTATCACAGCGATTGGAGAAATATATTGGGACCTTGACTCCGACTATAGCGGGATCACATGTTGGCAAACTCATATTCCATAAGCAGATACCGAGACGACCCTTACCGTCGCTCCTGATTGGAGAGGCCGGATCAATGTTACCGGCGACCATGAGTGCCTTCCTGCCAGCAGAATCTGAGACCGTTCAATTGCCTGAATGGGTCAGGGATTTTAGTTTCATGGATCGGCGTTTCGTCGACGCTGTAAGAACCGAGCTCGCCATCCCATCTGTCCGCGACTTACGAAATCAATTCACAAGCCTTGGTTATCGTGTAGAGGAATTCCAGCTTGAAACTGTAGCAAGACAGCTTGTTGATGAAGCTACCCAAAGGGGCACTGCGGTACCTGAAAGCATGTCATCCTTGCACACCGATGTTCTGCGGTTTATCTATGAAATGGCAAAGCGTCAGGGTGATATTGACAGCCCCATTAGAACTCCTCTGAATGTCCTAACTACGCACGGCGCCCTCTTGAGAGCCACGGAGTGCTACCTCGGACCGGGTTACCCAAATGGCCAGCTTTTTTTTGATTTGTATCGCAACCTGGGCAAGGACGAATTTATAGCTGCTCCGAATGTGCTAGGTCTCGCGGGAGATATAAACAGCATCGAATCTTTTCTCATAAGAATTGGTGTTGCTCGAAGCCCCAGAATCAAGAAAATTAGCACTGGAGAAATAAAAGGAGCTTATCGGCGTAGTTATATAAATTCTGTAATCGAACGCCTTGCTTTCCCGAATCGGCTATTCGGGAGAGAAATATCAACTGCTGATGATTTTAAGCGCGATTTTAGGGACTTTGTAATAGAGGGCATATCTTTCCCTGATCGTTTTGACCAAGTTCTGGAGCTTGCAGATCCAGTGTTCATCATCAAGTATCTTGCAACAGAAGGAGGCAGTCTTTTTTCTGAATTAGATACCGGAGCAGTCTTCCATGCAAAGACGGGTAATGAGCGGAAGGCATGGCCATATAGTAACGTCCCCGTAGCAAGTTTGACCCTTTATCTCCTCAGGAGCTCTTCTTGGCTGCCGTGCGAAGGAGGACAAAGAAAGAGACCTAATCAGATAATTCTTTCTAAAACCGGAGGGAAAGCACTTCGAGGAACATTTTTTAATTATGATATCGATTTAAATCATCCTTCCCTGAAGGCCCTCGGTGGCCGCAGCAGTGTTGAAAGCATCTTTTTGAGGTTAGGCGCAACCTACTCACTTGAATCGCTAAAGCCAGATGACCTATACAGCATGCTCTTGAATTTGCCGAGTAGCGATCCAGAGGGTCAAATTGCACCATCAATTTATCGAACACTTATCGAGCAGGGTGGCATTGATACTGATTCATACCTGAGAGATACCTTTTTCAGAGAAGGGCAAATGTGGGGGAAACGGGGAAACAATGACAGCTATTATCCAGTTAAGGAACTAAGCTATTTGTCACAAGCAGTTATTCCGAAAGCGGTGCTGAAGGAGATTCCGCTTGTGGACATAGATCCACGCCGCAGCGCTTCAGAGATAAAGCGCATTTTCAATGTCTCGTCGTTAAAGAGAGAAGATGTTTCTATCAGACTCCATCATGAGGTCACTGAGTATCACCCATGGTCCGCAGAAGCATGGCGTCACCTCAAACGAGCCCTTCCTTTTCTGTATGCATTCCGCCTATCAAAGACGGCCGATGAGACGGGCAAGGAAAGACGGCTATTCAAAAAGACTTCCTTCAATGTGTGTAGCAGGTTAGGCGCTATTATTGCCTTGTTTGGAGAAAAAGAATCGCTTGTCGTAATCGACGAGGATGCTGAGGGACTCGTTATTGATACTGCTATGTTCCTACTAAGTCATAATACAGAATTCTCGATAGGGGACCAAGTTTTCTTGCATGCTATCGGTGATCTGTTTAGCGATCTTTTAGGAATTAATATAGCCTCCGACTTTGCTGGCTTTCTTGGGTGTGACACAGAACAGCAGATGCTTAAGTTGCTTGAGAAGAAGGTCGGCAGGGAGGCAAACGATTTCCTCGGTAGAGCAAAGATAGCTTTGGAAGAAGGAGATGAAGAAAGCCCCGGTGAGATCGTCACCGTCCCTCCTCCTCGTCCCAGAGAAGAAGATTCTGAAACAAAAGAAAAAGAAACTGTACCGCTACCAGAAAATACAGGTATCACCCCCGGCGGCGATGCTTTACCAGAAGATGCACATTTTAAGCCAGTTGAACCGCCGATTCGGACACAAGGCCCCAAAAAGAACCTGGTTGTTACAGGCAGAACAGAAGCACCGCGCTCATCCAATAAAAAAACAGTTATGGTTGATGAGGCTATATCTCTTAAAGTTGTCGAGCTGTTTGAGACGAGTGCTACCCCTGAGAGATACCCAATACGCGTGGAACACATAAGAGGCTTCGAAGCGTTCGGCTGTGATATCGTTAGTGTTGCCTCTGAAGAAACAAAGAGACTTGTCGAAGAAGGCCATACATTGAACCTTGCAGATGTACTGAGGTTCATCGAAGTTAAGGGCAGAAGCAATAGAACCGGGTTAATTGAGCTAACTGAGAATCAGCTATCTGCAGCTGAAACATTCAAAGATCGCTATTTTTTATATCGGGTATTCAGGGATCCTGGAGATCCGGCGCATTATGAATTGGCAGTCTTGAATAATCCCTCTGACTCAAAGGCAATGAAAGTCATAAGAACAACTCAGTTTGATTTGAGCGCCGGTTCCGGTGCTGACTGGTTTCAAATCATTGAAGAGGTCTCTGCTGAATAGTTTCCAGGGCGCTTGGCCGAGGCTTGCTGAAAGCGCAGCAGAAGCACTGCAAGGCGAAGGACAAGCATCGGAGGAGCGAAGTCCCGAATCAAGTTTGGGATTGCCCATGTCCCGAAGGTCTTCGGGATTGATGCGTGGTGCGTAGACAAAGGCGCTGCCGGAGCGGAGCAACATGCTTGAAGCGGACCCTTGCTCGTGCCGGAATGTTCCGTGCTTAGTCAAAGGATCATGAAGGCACTCTTTGCAAGGGGCATGACAGGACTGCAAAATAAATGACTGAGCGAGGGGGCTATTACAAAACTCGTGGCTGCGGAGTGGAGGGTGGGCGCAGCAGACACACCTTAGCGGCTTTTTGGAGATACCGTGATAAAAACGTGATAATAATAGATCAAAAACAATCTAATTCTGTGGTATCATATCAATACAAAAGAGCGGTCAACGCCTTGACTGACAAGGGTTTTTCTGGTATTCTCAAGCACTTACACGACCCACACTAATGGCCCTCTCAAGGCTAAAACACGGGTTCGAATCCCGTTGGGACCGCCAATAAAATATCTAGCGGTGTTATAAAGATATTTTACTTTTGTACTCTCCCTGCCTTTTGATCTGATATTATCTCAGGGTATTAAGCAGCCTGAATCGAAACACGATATTTCAGGAAGATATTTCATTATATCTGGTGTTAATTCCTTGTGTTGTCCCGTGGATTTTGGGTACAATTTCTTTTAAGAGGAGGTGCCATGGAATACGCCGACCTTACGCACGATATGATACTAGAACACATGAAGCGCAGACTGTCGCGGGAGTATAGTGATATAAAAGTGAACTGGAAAGACAGAAAAGACTCGGAATACATGGGACAGTATCCTGACATGATTCTTGGCAACCACGGCATTGTGCTTGCCTTGC
>Ga0233425_10003396_pt1 | contig 28953 bp, 25 predicted proteins | sample Watercolumn_Towu_2_FD_181712 | JGI IMG/M metagenome (GOLD analysis project Ga0233425, IMG submission 181712) | Freshwater microbial communities from Lake Towuti, South Sulawesi, Indonesia - Watercolumn_Towuti2014_140_MG | ecosystem: Environmental > Aquatic > Freshwater > Lake | place...
CAGTTGTCCGCAATGCGGTTTCCGGTGTATTCAGGAAACGGCAATCGCAGGGAGGAAGGGTTCAGGGGAGATTTATATTTTCCGTTTCTTCGCTGGATTCACGGAAAAACCTGGGCCGGCTGGTTGCTGCTTACCACATGGCCGGTATCAGTGACGAAATAAAACTGGTTCTTGCAGGAAGGGCCGACCCGATCTTCAACATCGAAGCTCCGGAGGAAATCCTTGCCCATTCAGTTGGGTACATTCCCGATGAGGAACTGTCGGATCTCTATCAGCATGCCATCCTGTTTGTTTATCCGTCCCTGTATGAGGGTTTCGGGTTACCCCCCCTGGAAGCCATGTCGCTGGGGTGCCCTGTCATCCTGTCGGACATACCGGTATTCAGGGAGGTTTTCGGGGATGCAGCCCATTATGTCGATCCCCTGAGCAGCGTCAGCATCCGTGATGGAATAATCCACGTCCTTTCCGATGAGTCGTACCGGACCGAACTCATTCGCCGGGGTTTTGAACGGGCGAGCCGGTTTAACTGGGACAGTTCCGCCGACAATATACTCTCCATGATCCGTGATTGTGCATGAATGCAACCTGCATCATCGTCCTGAATTATAACAATGGCCCGAAAACCGTTCAATGCATATCGGGGATCATGAAACAAACACTGCCCGGCTACCGGATCATCCTCATCGACAACCATTCCACCGATGATTCTCTCGGGGTTATTCAGGAATTCCTCTTGCGAGCCCGGTTGCGATTCAGGTTTATTGAACCTCCGAACGGAATCACAGGAGCTCTTCCCGGGCCTGATGAGGTCCTCATCGTGAAGTCGCCGAGGAATGGAGGGTACTCCTGTGGAAACAATATCGGGATCAGACTGGCAGCCTCATTGAGCCTGTTCAGGTATCTTCTGATCATCAATAATGACGTGGTATTGAAAGAAACCTTCCTGGAGGAAATGGTGAAACGGTATGAACATTTAAGCCGGAGCTTTGGTACAACCAGGATCGCCCTGGGAGCCACTGAACTTGGGGAAGACGGGAACGTGCATCATCACGGATTTCATTATATCCACCTTCTTACAGGGATACCCTTAAACCTGCCGGTTTTCCCTTCCTTTAAATATATTGTCGGGTCCTGTATTTTCACCCCTATCGATGCGCCGCTGATGGATGAATCGTTTTTCCTCTACTTTGATGACACCCGGTATTCTAAAATTTTACGCAGCAACGGGTATATCCTGGAAAACAGTCCCGGTTCCTCCTACATCCATTCCATCGGAGAAACTGTAAACATGGGCCTCCAGGGCTACCTCTTTTCAGGTCTCCTGCGGTTTTACCGCTTACATTATCCGATTTTATTACCGCTGGTCGTCCCTGTCAGGGCACTGTTGATCCTGTACTTATTTATCAAAACACGAATCCTGCAATGAGTTTTACTGCATGAAGACGAACCAATCAGGGAAAAGAGATCCGGGCACCGGGTATCCTCCGGAGAAAGGAACTCTCCCGGAAAAATCCCATCTACGGGATCAAAAAAAAAGGAATAAAGGCCTTTCAAACCTTCCGGGACTGTTCATAATCATTCTCCTCGGCATTGTCATTTATTCCAACTCCTTTACCTGTTCATTCCAGTTTGATGATCTCTATACCATTGTCAATAATCCCAAGATCCGTAACCTTTCCGACATCGGCACGTTGTGGAATTCAAGTCCGAACCGTCCGGTGGCCTTTCTCACATTTGCAATCAATTATCATTTCAACCAGTTGGATGTCCGCTTCTGGCATCTTGTCAACCTGGTCATTCATCTCATCAATGCCATCCTGGTATGGTGGCTCACCCTCCTGATCTTTTCCTCCCCGGTGATGAAAGATCAGAAGATATCCGGGCAGAAGAAGTTTATCGCTTTCGCCGTTGCTTTGCTGTTCGTATCTCACCCCCTGGCCACAGAATCGGTGACATACATTGTCCAGCGTATGACCTCATTGGTCGCTTTGTTTTATTTCCTTTCCATCGCGCTGTATACAAGAGCCCGTTATATCGCACGGGGCCTTATTGTCAAGATCCTGCTTTTTTCCGGATCATTAATAGCGGCCGTGCTTGCCATGCGTACGAAGGAAACTGCTTTCACGCTGCCGTTTGCGGTTCTTCTGGTTGAATTATTCTTTATCCGCACCGGGAAACTTTCCATTTCTTTCCGCGACTTTCGGGTGATCCTGGTGATCGCACTGTTCCTGGGCATGATATTGATAATCCCGCTACGCCACTCCCTGGACATTTTCAAACCGATCACCCGGAAGGACATCCTGAATCGGTCCTCACCCCATATTATTACTTGCTTACGCAATTCCGGGTCATTGTAAAATATTTACAGCTGTTAGTTCTTCCTCTCCATCAGAATTTAGATTATGATTTTCCGGTTTCCACCTCTTTTTTTCAGATACCGACCCTGATTTGTTTCCTGGTTCTCACCATATTGATATTTCTCGCTGTGTATCTTTTTACAAAACAGCGGGTCATTTCATTTGGCATATTCTGGTTCTTTATCACTATTTCGGTAACCTCGGGCGTCATTCCAATTAATGATGTGCTTGTCGAACACCGCACCTATCTTCCCTCATACGGTTATTTCCTGATCATCATCACACTCCTTTGCATTCTGTTCCGGAATAAGCATAAATGGATTGCATTGGGCATCCTGCTTATTATGGCCGGATCAAATTCTTTCCTGACTTATGAAAGGAACAAAGTATGGAAGGACGATCTGACATTGTGGAGCGACGTGGTTTCGAAATCCCCCGGGAAAGCGCGTTCCATCACAAACCGAGGCATTGCACACGCTAACCGGGGGAAATGGAGTCTGGCAATAGAAGATTATTCCCGGGCTCTCCGGATTGATCCGGCCGCCCCCATAGCTTTGATCAGCCGTGGCTTTGCCTTCAGGAACACAGGGCAATTCGATCAGGCGATCGGGGATTATAATCATGCTATCCGGATCAACCCGAACAATGCTGTCATTTATTGCAACCGGGGTGTTTGCTATATGAACCGGGGTGAAAAGGAAAAGGCCCTGGAAGATTTTACCCGCAGCATTGAGCTGGACGGCGGGTTTACAGAGGCATATTCCAACCGCTGTGCGCTTTACCTTGAGACCGGACAGCTCGAACGTGCAATGGCCGACGTTAATCAGGCCATATCATTGGATCCGGATCATTTCAAGGCCTATACAAACCGCGGGGCCATTTATGAAAAGCTCAATCAGCCGGAAATGGCGATTGCAGATTACAACAAGGCCATTGAGATCAATCCGGGTTTTGCGATAGCACATTTCAACCGTGGTGTTGCCTATGGAAAATCAGGCCAGTGGGAAAAAGCATTAGCCGATTATTCCAGTGCGATCCGGCTTGATCCCCTGTATGCAGAGGCCTATTTATCGCGGGGCGTCATCTATGCAAACCTTGGACAGCGGGAGAAGGCCATCGGGGATTATACACGGGTCATCGAGCTGAGTCCGAAGAACAAGTTCGGCTATTTCAACCGTGGATTAAACTACGGGAAAATGGGAAAGTTTGAACTGGCTATTGCTGATTTTACCGCTGCATTGACACTTGATCCGGATTTTACAATGGCCTATAACAATCGCGAAATCGCTTACCGGAAATTAAAAATGCTCAAACCGAATTATTAAATGCGAAATGCCTTAAAGAAGAGTGAGTCCGACTGCAGTATAATGAATCCATTTCTTCATCGATTCCCTGATTTCCCCCTGACCTCCTTACTGCCTGACCTCCTGACCTCCCGACTTCCTCACCTTCTATTCCACCATCAGCTTCTCCGAAAACAGTTCTTTTTCAGTCATCATCCGTACTACATAGATCCCCTTGCTTAGCAATGACACATCCAGGAGAAACTCATTATCCCCCTTGTGAAGCACAGCCGGGATTGTAGTGTGTACTCTCCCATCCATTCCCGAAAGAGTAATAGTACAGGTTGTTTGCATGGGGTATTGAAGAGTCACAGAAATCCTATCCCTGGCAGGATTCGGGGCAATCCGGATCCCGCTGGCCGCCCGGTTCCCCGGTATGCCCGGACAGGGATCGATGGTCAGGTGCAGGGTATCGAATATCTTTCCCTGGCAGGGAGTGTTGGCAAAGGCGACCAGAGCCAGGTCGGTTCCGCCGTTAGCCTTGTCTTCTTCTCCCGGATAATAGGTTGTCAGCAGTTCGTACATATTGCTGAAAGTTCCGTCGCCAAAGGTGCCCCAGACAAAATTCCGGTAATGTGCCGCCGTCCCGTGCAGATCGACGGAACCCGCCCAGGCGCAGATGGTGGTGTCATCTCCGGCATTGGCTTCGGGGGGATACACAACTTTCACCAGCAGGGTGTCGTGGCGTGTCTGGATACCGGAAGTGGTAGCCACTATATACCGGGTTGTGTCGGTTGCGATCACCTGGGGATCCGGCAGGGTGGATGAGAATCCCGGCGGGATGGAGCTCCACGAATACGAATAGGGAGCCGTTCCCCCGTACGCCAGCACCTGCAGTTGCACCGTGTCGCTTCCGAGGCAGAATCTTGCCGGGGTCGCCGAGGCGAATGTTGAGAATACATTTGCAAAGGTGAATGAGCCGACGCGGGTCCACCAGTTGCTGGCCGCAGTGACTGGATAATATTCGGTGGTGTACCAGAAAGTAGTGGGATTTGAAGGATCGACACTCATCCCGCTGTAATCACCCCACCGGCTCCGGCCACTCCATATTCCTGTCTGGGAGCCACCACCCGCAATGATGGTCCTCTCCGAAATGGTCATCTGTCCCGGGGGGTCGTTTTTAAGCCGGCCGGTGTAACGGATCGACGGATACACAGTGGAGCTTGAGAGTGAGTATCCCAGTGCGATGGAACCGGCAGTGTCCATTGCTATGCTCCCCATCCACCGGTTCTGGTTATCGGCCGGGGCATAGGTCCCTTGCTGGTATAGCGCCCATGGACCTGTGGTCTTCCTGAATTCATACCAGCGCACCCCGGCAACTCCCCCTCCCGCATTTACCGTATGATTGGCAACCATGACGTCGTAGCCGTTGAATCTCCTGTACTGCAACCGGTACATCAGCCGGTCGGAAATGGTTTCCAACTTCACACTGGTCCCCGGCTGGGGTATGCCGTCCAGCTGGGTTGTAAAGGGCGCCACCGTAAGTTGCAGCAGGTTGCTGAAAGTGGAATTGGATGGAGTCGTAAAATCGGCGTGAAACTCATAGATGCCGAAATACTGAGGAGAGCTCCTTTTGATAAATCCGAAATAATTCGGGATTCCGGCGGGAGGAAGGGAACCGTCACAGTCGGCCGGGTACATCGTATTGAATCCGCCACCCGCATTCAGTGTGAAGGAGATCCTCACCGGGTCGGGAGATCCGGAAAGCATGGCTGTCCGGTCAAAGCCATAGGCTCCGTTATTGGCAAATCCACCGGATCCGAAGTTATTGGACGACATATAGTACCCGTCGGTCCACACACCAAACTTGGGATAGTCAGGCATCAGCGGGAACTGATACTCCCAACGGTACCAGGAACCCATGGGATCGGGCGTCTGGGAAACCGCGATCATCTGGAAGAAAGGCCCGCTGGGGTAGTTGGGCAGGGAGAACTGGGTGAACAGCCACCGGTCGGCAGTCTCGTCGTACAGGACCACGGCATCGCCGCTGTTGTCGTTGTTAGGCATGCCCATCCATATGGAGCTGTTCGGATACGGCCCGAAGATGATCTCGCCGGTTTTGTTAAAAATAGCGTAGGAGGTGTTCACCACCTGGTAATAATAGGTCAGCCCTGCCTCCCCGTAGGTATCCGGTGGCACGGATCCGGAAGCTGCCAGACCATCGAAATTCGACAGCGTGGTGTCGGTCAGCAGCGCACCGTCGTGATCCTGCCTAATGGCATCATCCGGAAACGATTGCCCGTATTCCGTCCCGTATGTCTCTTCGCTGAAACGGTTTGGCACAACACCGTCTTTCCAGGATTTGTCCTCCGGTCCCGGAGCAGTCTTAAATATATCCCGCAGGGGCGGGGAAATGTCAAAATAAACCGGCCGGTCCGCGGTTGGGATGAGCCGGCCGTTTTGCGCCGCCGGTTCCTGCTGAAAGCATAGCACGGCCAGGATTAGTATGAAGAAGTGTTTCATGAAGGATGGTTTTGGCACGGTAAAGATCGGAATATTTTCCGACCGGGACAGGGTGGGAATGGTTTGCTTTTTATAATTTTGATCAACCATCCAAAGAAACTGTAACATCCATCCTATGTCAGAAAAAATCCTCGATAAAGTAAAACCGGGAGTGGTGACCGGAAACGGGGTCCAGGAAATCTTCCGGATCGCCAGGGAAAACCGGTTCGCATTGCCGGCTGTTAACGTAGTTGGCACCGATAGCGTCAATGCCGTGCTGGAAGCGGCGAAACTGGTCAACTCACCTGTGATCATTCAGTTTTCCAACGGGGGAGGGATCTTTTTCGCCGGTAAATCGCTGAAGAATGACCAGGAAAAAGTAGCCATCGCCGGGACTGTCTCCGGGGCTATGCACATCCACGCCATAGCAGAGCTGTACCAGATCCCGGTAATCATTCATACCGATCATGCGGCAAAAAAACTACTGCCCTGGGTGGACGGATTGCTGGATGCCGGAGAGGTGTATTACAAAAACCACGGTAAATCCCTGTTCAGCTCTCATATGCTGGACCTCTCGGAGGAGCCTCTGGAGGAGAACGTCGGGATCTGCAAACGGTACCTGGAACGTATGAGCCGGCTTGGGATGACCCTGGAGATCGAGCTGGGTGTGACTGGCGGGGAAGAGGACGGAGTGGATCATTCGGGGATTGATTCGGCCCGGTTATATACCCAACCCGAACATGTTGCATATGCCTATGAGCAATTGAAAAATATCAGTGACCGGTTCACTATTGCTGCTTCATTCGGGAATGTGCACGGTGTGTACAAGCCGGGGAATGTCAGGCTGGAACCGGTCATCCTGCACAATTCCCAGGAATATATCCAGAAGAAATTCAACACGGGCCCGAATCCGGTCAATTTCGTGTTTCACGGAGGGTCGGGTTCCGAGCCCGAAAAGATCACGGAAGCCATCTCCTACGGCGTGATCAAGATGAACATCGACACCGACACCCAGTGGGCGTTCTGGGAAGGAGTGCTGGGATATTACAGGAAGTACGAAGGATACCTGCAGGGACAGATCGGCAATCCCGAAGGGGAAGATAAACCCAATAAAAAATACTACGATCCGCGTATGTGGCTGCGCGATGGCGAAAAATCACTGGTTGAACGGCTGAAAATTGCCTTCGCCGATCTGAATTGCCTTAACAGGTGCTGATCCTTCATAATTCGGGCGCCTGCACAGCAAAGGCAGTCCTCTTCAGGCGTGCCAACCGGAAGGCATGGGGATTCAGGGGTGATTAATTCGTCGCTATCGTCATCAGTTCCCTGGAATGGATGCTCAGGACCGGGATAGGTGAATGGTTGACCACCTGTTGTGCATAAGGTCCCATCCACAGGTTCGATGTCGAGGTTTCCTGTTCCGTCATAATGGATATCAGGTTAGCATCCACTTCCCTGGCATATCCGATCATGGCGTCGGCCAGGTTGGATGTTTCCACGGATTCCATCCGGTATTTGATCCCTTCCTGGTCCAGATAGCGTTCCACCTGGGAGGAATAGAAATCCACGTTTTGGCGGATTGCCGACACCTTGGAACTGTAAAGCCGCAGAACATGGATCTCAGCACTATGGGTTTTGGCGAGGTATCCGGTGAATGTGGCTTTCTGCCTTGTATCCAGGGAGCTGTCAACGGGGAATACAATGCGGGACAAGGGCCGCTTGATGTTAACTCCGGCCCGTATAGTGATCACAGGGCACATGCAGGCGGAGACAATGCGGTTCGCATTGCTGCCGATCCAGAACTCTTCGAAACCCGATGCCCCGTGGGTTCCTGAAACCACCAGCATGGCATGACTGCTTTTGGCTTCGGCGGCGATCTCTTTGTATATTTTACCCTTCCGGAGTTTGTACGTGATCTTATTTTCCGGCAGCTGGGCTTGGTATTTCCGGATCATCTCGTCAAACAGCCGTTTGACCTCTTCGGCAGGGTCCTCATTGGGTTTTTCATATTTTTCTTTCTGGCTGGCGGGCTTGCCTACCCACACGAGCTGCAGGTCGCTTCCGCACTTCTGCGCAATAGACAGCGCATGCACGAACGCATTCACAGAGCAGTCAGAAAAATCGATGGCTGAAATGATTTTTGTCATATGGCCTCGTATTATTCGGTTCCAGGCATTTTAATCTGGTCGGCAACCACATACGCATTGGGGTAGTCGGTCAGAATCTCCCGGAGGAATCTAACCGCGTCCAGCCGCGTTCTGAAGTCACCGACTCTGACTTTGTAATTCGGGGTAATGAAAGAAAGGTACGCGGTATGTTCGGGATGTTTCATCCTGAAATCATCATATACGACCTGGGCTTTCACTTTGGAGTTGCTCCCTGAATCAAAGAAAATCTGGATCCGGAAGCCCGGGATTCCTTCGCGGATCTCATTCAGGAGAATATGTTTCTGAACCAGTTGATCGATCCGGGGATCCTCCATGATACGGATCTCTCCCCTTCCGGATTGCTGTGCAGCCAGGGGGAGGACCATGAGGGCCATAAGTACGGATAAACCGATGTTCAGACAATGGATCATTGCAGGGAGAAATTTTCACGCGGATGAATACTCAGCACCGGGACGGTTGACTGGCTGATCACCTGCTGGGAACGTAAACCCAACATGGCATTGGTGGGTGTATCGATCTCCGTCATGATCGTGATCAGGTCCACGCCCACATCACTGGCGTACTGCAGCATGCCTTTGGTAATATCGTTGCTCACAATGCTGTCTTCCACAAAGTGCACATCGTTCGCAAAAAGATAGGTCGAAGCCTGCTGGATGTACTTTTCCGTCAGCCGCTGAATGGATTTCAGATGACTTGAGTGGGTGGCCAGGATATGGACCTCCGATTTGAACATCCGGGCCAGGGTGGCGATATACGGCAATTTCTGGATGGTTTCCATGCTGCTGTCGATCGGGGCCAGGATGCGGTCGATGTTTTTCCTGATGGGAAAGTCGTGCCGGACCACAATGACGGGACACGAGGCATAGGATACGATCTTAAAGGCATTGCTCCCGATCCAGTACTCCTCATATCCGCTGATGCCATGTGTGCCGGCAATGATCAGACCGGCGCCTGCCTGCCGGGCCAGGTGATCGATCTCATGATATACCTTGCCTTTCCGGAGTTTATATTCCATCTTCAGTCCTTTCCCCATCCGTTTGGTGTAGGACTTGATAATCTCTTCAAACCGTTTTTTCGCCTCCTGCCGGTTCTGGTTCGATGTATCGGGGTAAAGGGATTCAGTCGGGCTGATTTTATCCACCCACACCATCAGAATATCGGATTTGAACTTATTGGCCATTGGTATGGTGTACTCCAGGGCATGCAGGGAGATGTTGGAAAAATCAATGGCCACCACAATCGATTGCATGGTCGGGGTTTTAAATTGATTGTAGTAAAAGTACGAAAAAAAAGAAATGAAACAAAAAAAGAAAAATTCCGGTAGAAATCCGGGGATGGAGAGCGGATAGGGGCTGTCGAAATGGTCCGCAGAGTTTTGTCAGAAGAACGAGTTACAGACTGGTCTACACAAGAGGGGTTATCCCGACAGCCGCTCTATCACATTTTAAAAGGTAAAACAGTATTTGTTATGAGGTTAACAAGTCAACTATACTAATGACAGGTGTTTTTGAAATGGTTGCTCCGTATCTCAGATTTTTATGAACTTTTTAATTATCTCCCATTCCAGCCTGGTGTCGCGCAGGGAGATGAGGTAGACATTGTTCGGGTATCCTGTCAGATTGATGGATTTCTGGAACTGACCTGCCGGATACCGTACTGTTTCCGACCAAAGGACCTCTCCCAGGAAGTTGTACACCGAAAGCTGAAACTCTTCCGGCTTGCGTAACCTGAACTGCAGTATTACCTGCTGATCGGCGGGATTCGGATACAGGGTCACCGAAACAGGGGCGGGCCAATCCGGGATCCCCGGAAGCTGAGTGAAGAGGGTGACTGAAAGACTGTCGGCATATGGATGCGTCGTATCCAGGGCGACTTCCCGGTTCTGTGAGAACATGCCGGTATACTCTGCAAATACCTTGTAATTCCCGGCCGGTAACGAATCAAAGCGGAAGACTCCCTGGTCTCCGGAAAAGGTGCATTGCAACGGCTCGCCCAGCTGGTCAGCCAGCACTACCTGACAATTCTCCAGGGGAGTCCCGCCACGGGGGCCGTCCAGCAGGAGCGCTCCCCAGATATGCCCGGGGCCGGGATCCAATGGAGTGGCATCAATCAGGTAGATATGGGCATTGAATATGTTGTGATTGACGATCTCCAGGGTGTCACAGTCGGCCCACATCAGTTCATTTCCGTAATAGGCGGGAATGTACTGGGAGAACCTGGCAGATTGTTTGGTCAGACCTGATTTCAGGCAGTATTTTCCGGGCACCACACTATCGAAGGTAAAATATCCGAGCGTGTCGAACACCACGGAGTCCACCGGGATGATTTCCTTGCCCTCGTACAGATACAGGTAGGCAAAGGCGGTATCCCCGGTGGGTTGCGGGTTATTTATAGGGAAAGATCCGGCAAAAAGCAATCCCCCGATCCTGTAATAAGAGAGCGATCCCTGGGGGGCTGTCAGCCTGGTTTCAGGTCCACCCGCAAATACCTGCTGACTGTTTCCCCTGATGAAGAAGAGCAGGCTGAGAGTAAATAAGATCAGGGTAAATCGTTTCATTTCGTCTTGTTTTTATAGTCAATCATATACCAGATCCCGGCCCGCAAACCTACGGAATAAGGCTGTTTTGCACCGCCCCGGCTGCTTTCGTCCACGGCCTGGATCGCATATCTGAAGGTTGGCTCGATCAGCAGGTAGAAATTCCTGGTGAACCGGTATTCCACCCTTACACCGCACATCACCCCGAAACTGTTTCGGTTACGGCCCGGAGATTCTTTCCGGATGTCCAGAATCCTGGATTCACTCATGTAAAATGCCGGTGCGGGCTCTTTCAGGCTGATCAGGTAATTGTAATAAAGGCCCCCTTCCGCCGACAACCGCCAGGCTGGTTTGTCAAGGAACCGGTAACCCACACTGAGAGGGATCTGAAGGTACAGATACCTGTTTTTCGTACTCTGATCGGTGGAATATTCCACGGAATCATAGACTGTGACCTGCTTGGTCTCATATACAGTGTGTCCGGGATTGCCCGGATCAGGATCGAAGGAGATAATGCTGTAATAGAATCCTACGCTGTCGTTTTTCAGGTACCGGATTGCATAGGTCCCGATATCGGTGGAATAGGTGATTCCCAATCCGCTTGCCAGGAAAAATTTTCCGATCGAATACTGTGCCCCCAGATCGAAGGTATAATTATACTTGAAGGAACTGGATGGACTTTGATAGAACACCATGTCGGGAGTGATATTGAGCCCCAGTCCGAGGGACCTTGGAAGCGTTTTCTGGGGAGATTCATAAAACGTTATACGCGGTACCGGATTCGGAACTGCAGACATTCCACGCGTGGAAAGCGGGTTTTTCACAAGATCCCCTGGCAGAATCAGGTTCATGAACGGAACGGGTGAAGCCGGTTCGGGGGCCGCGGGAAGAGTCTCCTCCAATGTCACGGAGGAAATTGCTTGGGTAGCAGGTACCGTTTCAATGGAAGGCGGGATATTCTGCTCCGGGGAGGAGGGAGAGGGCACATCAACCGTATTGTCACCGGCAGGCGAAACGGAAGTGATATCTTCCTTAAGGGTTTGACCGGTACCCATAAGTTCCCGGGCCGGAGGCAGGGCGGTTTCTTCTTCCGGGCTGGTTTGTTCTTTGTCGCCGGCCGTGAAAAATAGTATTGCTGCAGTGATCAGCAGAGCGGCGGGAATGGCAAGCCAGGCCTTCCCGGGTACATTGGAAAAGTGGAATCTCCCGAGTTCACTGTGTAACAATCTCCGGTCGATCCTTTTCCACACCCCGGTGGAAGGCTCGGTCTGCAGATCTCCCAGGGAGTTCCTGAAGAGGTCATCCAGCCGTTCCGATTCCTGGTGTAAATGTTGTTCGCTCATTTGCGCTTCTATATTCTATCTGTGTTTTTTGTCGGCCAGCCATCTCCTTACATATCCGCGGGCTCGTGAGAGCTGTGATTTGGAGGTGTTCTCCGAGATGTTCAGTACATCCGCGATCTCTTTGTGGCTATATCCTTCAAATACATACAGGTTAAACACAACCTTATAGCCCGGCGGCAGGTCCCGGATAGCCCGCATCATCATTTCGGGTGAGTATAGCTCTTCCTTCGCATCATTCCCGTCTTCGTCGGGGATCCGGGCCCCGATCCTTTCCGGATCGGCATCCAGGAAAACCAGTTTTCTGGCTTTCAGATGATTGATGGCCTGGTTGATCATAATCCGCCGAACCCATCCCTCCAGTGATCCACTCTGCCGGAAAGTGGAGATCTTCTGGAAGATCTTGACAAATCCTTCCTGAAGCACATCTTCCGCTTCCTCCCGGTTTCTGCAGTACCGCATGCATAAAGACAACATTGGAGGGGCAAAGTGCTGATATAAAATATACTGCGCCCTCCTTTTTTCCTTCACACACCCCTCAATGATATGTGGCTCAAGCCGCATTAAACCTGTCTGCAATAAATAGACTATACTTTTTCCCCGAAGTTGCTTGCAATTTCTACTTTTTCAGGGCGTCCAAAGGTAGCGTTTTATTATTTCATACCTTTGCGTCCCTTCGCGCCCGGGAAACTGCCGAATCCTATGAACGAGAACCTGGATCCATCAGGGAAAAACCTGACGCCGGCGGAACAGGAAATCGAGAAAGTCCTGCGCCCGACCGAATTTCACGATTTTGCCGGTCAGGAGGATATCGTGGAGAACCTGAAAGTGTATGTCCAGGCCGCCCGCCGCCGGAATGAACCGCTGGACCATGTTCTGCTGCATGGGCCGCCCGGACTGGGAAAGACCACCCTGGCCCATGTGATCGCGCATGAAATGGACGTCAGCATCCGGGTGACCTCCGGCCCGGTCCTCGACAAACCGGGCGACCTCGCCGGGCTGCTGACCAACCTGGAGCCCCACGACGTACTCTTCATCGACGAGATCCACCGGCTTTCCCCGGTCATTGAGGAGTACCTTTATTCGGCCATGGAGGACTTCCGTATCGACCTGATGATCGAATCCGGCCCCAACGCCCGCAGCATCCAGCTGAAGCTGCATCCCTTCACACTGATCGGAGCCACCACCCGGTCGGGACTGCTCACAGCACCGCTGCGCTCCCGCTTCGGTATCAATTCACGGCTTTCCTACTATCCCTGCGCCGTCCTGGAAAGGATCCTTCACCGTTCCTCTGAGATCCTGAAAGTGCCCATCCACTCCGAAGCTGCTGCCGAACTGGCAGGACGCAGCCGGGGCACTCCCCGTATCGCTAACCTGTTGCTCCGCCGGGTGAGGGATTTTGCCCAGATCAAAGGCGATGGAAAGATCGACCTCCGGATCAGCCGGATCGCACTGTCGGCGATGAATGTCGACAAATGCGGGCTGGATGAAATGGACAACAGGATCCTCACCGTTCTGGTGGATAAATTCAAAGGAGGTCCCGTGGGTATCAGTACGATAGCCACCGCTGTTTCGGAAGATGCCGGGACGATCGAAGAGGTGTATGAGCCCTTCCTTATCCAGGAAGGCTTTCTGGTTCGGACCCCCCGGGGAAGAGAAGCTACCGAAAGGGCATTCAAACACCTGGGAAGGATCCCGTCGACCGACCAGGGGAAACTATTCTGAACGTTCGGGCAGAACCTTTTAACTCCATAATGAATATGAGCACTGCTTCGGAAATCAACACCATGATCCGTGAAAAAGCGCTGTCGGTCGGCTTTTCCCGGATCGGTTTTACGAATCCGGTGCTGGCCGAAACTACCCGGAGCTTTTATTCCCGGTTCGTGGAGGAACACGGCTATGCCGGTATGCATTACCTCCGCCGGTATGCCCCCGAGCGGACCGATCCAGGGAAATTGCTACCCGGCGTGAAAACCATCATTGCCGTTCTGCTCAACTATTATCCGCAGATCCGTATCCCGGAAGAAGATAACTTCATCATCAGTAAGTATGCCTACGGGGAAGACCATCACATCATCCTGAAACAGCGTTTGCAGCAGCTTACTTCCTTCATGGCCGCTGAATGGCCCGGATGCACCACCCGCACATTCTTTGATTCCGGACCGGTCCTGGAAAAAATGTGGGCCCAGCGCTGCGGAATTGGCTGGCAGGGAAAGAACACACTCCTGATCACGAAAAAGGGAGGATCCTTTTTCTTCATCGGGATCATATTCACCGATCTGGAGTCGGCACCCGATGCACCGGAAACCGACCATTGCGGCACCTGTGACCGCTGCCTGAAAGCCTGCCCGACCGGAGCTCTGGAGAAGCCTTACCAGCTAAACATCTCCCGTTGTATCGCCTATCAGACCATTGAGAACAAGAAGCAAATCCCGGAGGAGATCCGCGGGAAATTAAAAGACAGGATCTTCGGATGCGATATCTGCCAGGATGTTTGTCCGTATAACCGTTTCGCTGAACCACACCGTGTGCCTGAGTTCAATCCTTCTCCCGAGCTGGTTCACAGGAGAAAAAAAGAGTGGCTGGAATTCGGGGAACCTGATTTTAACAGGATATTCCGGCGTACGGCACTTTCCCGGACCGGGTACTCAGCTCTGAAACGGAACATTCTCATGGGTTCCTGCCCTGCTCAGGCGGATTCACCCCACCGGAAGCCGGGAAAGTGAAAACCGGCCAGGGTGAGCACACGGTCCACCACGGTGCCGGCCAGCGCTTCGACCGAAGCCGGGTGGCTGTAAAAAGAAGGGGATGCGGGGCAAATGACCGCACCGGCTTCCGCCAGCAGTTTCATATTTGCCAGATGGATCAGGTTATACGGGGCTTCCCGGGGAACGAGGATGAGACTTTTCCGCTCCTTGAGCAGCACATCGGCTGCACGGGTCATCAGGTCGTTGGAGATTCCGGAGGCGATCCTGCCGAGGGTTCCCATGGTGCACGGACAGATGATCATGGTGTCGTACCCTGCCGATCCCGATGCCATCGGGGCAAAAAGGTCGTTCGGTTCCCATATCCTGAACGGCACCGATCCGGGGGAGAAGGAGCCCAGTTCAACCTGCCACACTGCGATGGCATTTTCCGAAAAAATGATCTCGCAGGAATCGGTCTGATCCCTCAGTGCTGCCAGCTTTTCCAGCAGCAGTTTTCCATATATCGCACCGCTGGCGCCGGTGATCCCGATTATTATCTTTTGCCGGTTCATACCATGCATCGTAACTCCTTCAATCACCAGTCTGGTTTCCCTTTAAACTGGTAAGAAACCGACAGCGACAGCACATTATTATATTGCCCTACTTCAATAAGTATTTTCCGCCAAACCGATGGCCGGTCTCCTGGTGGCTGGGGTTGCCGGATCGACAGCAGGGAATAGTTGAATCGGAACGTGGCTTTCAGGTGCCTGGTGATGTAGCCCGAAGCGCCCAGGATCCCGGCCAGGGTAACCTGCCGGAACGGGTACCTGTTGGGAACCTCCTGGCCGTCGGTTTGTTCGCTGAATCCCAGGAGGACATCGGCTGCCGGTCCGGCTTCCACCGAAAAGCGTTTCAGAAAAGTGAACTGGTACAGGAGCGGCACTTCAAGATAATGGAGACGGAGAAGGTACGAGTGGTAATCTCCCTGATCCAGGTAGGCCGGTTTTTTGCTTCCCTTCTGGATATATTCCATCTCCATCTGGAAAGAAGAATGGCGTGATATCCAGAGCTGGACGAATCCACCGCCCAGATACCCTCCCTTACTGAACCCTGCCCAGTTATCACCGTCGACCTGACTGAGGAGCCCTCCTGCCAGCAATCCGCCATCAAATTTCTGAGCAGACGCACCTGAAGGTGCAAGAAATAACAGACATACAATACCCGTAATTTTACAGATTCTCATTCGCTTCGCCATAACCTTTTCACCACTCATTACTCACTTTTTTTATTCCCCCTTTTTCCCTTCAACCCTTTAGTTATCCCTGTCTGTCACAAACCTGACCAGCTCTTCCAGGGAATCGCGGCAGGGTCCCGGGGGGAAATCACGGAGCATGCCGATGGCTTTATCCCTGTATTCAGTCATTCTCTCCCGGGCATACTCGAGCCCGCCCCGTTGCGCGACCCGGGCCATCAGGTCAGAGATCCGGTCAGGATCGGTATTATGGAACTTCACGGTGTTGATGATCCATCGCTTATCGGCGCGGGAGCTGGTATTCAGGAGGTGGATCAGAGGCAGGGTCATTTTCTGCTCCCGGATGTCGAGCCCTCCCGGTTTTCCGGTGATCTTCCCGGAGGTATAGTCGAACAGGTCGTCGCGTATCTGGAAGGCGATACCTGCTGTTTCCCCGAACCGGTGCATCTGTTCGATGGTTTCAGGGCCGGCGCCGGCGGAGGCGGCGCCGGTGGCGCAGCAGGAAGCGATCAGGGAAGCAGTTTTCTTCCGGATGATCTCAAAATAAATCTCTTCGCTGATGTCGAGCCGGCGGGCCTTTTCAAACTGCAATAATTCCCCCTCGCTCATCTCCTGCACAGCCCGGGAAACAATCTGCAGGAGTTGAAACTCCTGTTTCTCCAATGACATAAGCATCCCGCGCGAAAGTAAAAAATCACCGACCAGGACGGCTATTTTGTTTTTCCAGAGGGCGTTGACTGAAAAAAAGCCCCGGCGCATGTACGAATCATCCACCACGTCGTCATGCATCAGGGTGGCCGTGTGGAGCATCTCGATCAGGGATGCCGCCACGTAGGTCCGCTCCTGCACCTCTCCGAACATCCGGGCCGACAAAAACACAAAAACCGGCCGGATCTGCTTTCCTTTTCTGCGGATGAGGTACCCGGTGATTGTATCCAGCAGCAGGACATGGCTTTTCAGGTAGGCCTTGAACTTATCGTTAAAGGCTTCCAGCTGTCCGGCGACCGGAGCTTTGATCTGTTCCAGGGAACGCATGCCAGGGGATGGAAGTGTAAAAATAAGGATATTTTTGCAGCCTGAACTCACTCTGATGGCCGGATTCCTGTTTCATGAGGTGGTCTTTGGCCCGGTCCGCAGCCGGCGCCTCGGTCTTTCCCTGGGCGTTAACCTGTTGCCCGTGCATTCCAAGTACTGCTCCTTCAACTGTATCTATTGTGAATGCGGATGGACTCCGCCTTCAGGGGATCATCCTCCGGAATTGCCGTCACGGGAAGAGGTTTCATGGTATCTTGAAAAACAGCTCCGGGAGTTGCAGACGGAGGATTATCTCCCGGATGCCATCACTTTTGCCGGAAACGGCGAGCCGACCATCCATCCCGATTTCCCGGGGATCGTAGAGGATACCATCTCGCTGCGCGATCTTTATGCCCCCGCAGCAAAAGTGGCTATCCTGTCCAATGCCAGCATGCTCCATCACGAAGAGATCTTCCATGCCCTGCTCCGGCTCGACCTGAATATCCAGAAACTCGATGCCGGCAGCGACCGGATGTTCCGTCTGCTGAACAATCCTTCTGAACCGGTACGGATTACCGATGTAGTGCACCAACTTAAACGGTTTCAGGGGAAGGTGATCATCCAGTCGATGTTCCTGCGGGGCATGTTCAAAGGGGAACTCATCGACAATACCGTCAGCGATGAGGTATCGCAGTATCTCCGCCATCTGCAGGAGATCCTTCCTCAGCTGGTCATGATCTATCCGATCGCCCGTGCCACTCCTGTCCATACCCTGGAAAAAATCCCTATCTTTACCCTGGAAACCATCGCGGATAAGATCCGGGCAGCAGGGATGAAAGTTGAGGTGTATCAGTGAAAAATCACCAATGACTTATGACCTTCTATTACCACGCCAAAATATGGCTGGCATTTGGTGAGACCTTCACCGGGAACCAGGAGATCATCAACTGGCTGATAAAAAACGGGTATCCCGAAGTCGCAGCTCTGTCACATGCCATGAGAGGCAGTGACGAAGCGTACACGTGGCTTATGACAAACGGATTCCTGCATCTGGCGGCCTTCGACAGCGCAGTCACCTCCGAGGATCCCAAAGCTTACCAGTGGCTGAAAGATAATAAACATTTATTCCTCATCGTGCTTGCCGATGCCTGTCGCGGAAAACCCGTCTCCCTTGCCTGGTTCCGGAAGCACAAACTCGACGGATTTCTGCTGATCGCAATGAAGATCAAGGCATTTTGCGACAGCCAGACCTTTGACTATCACCGGAAGCGGTTTTAATGTGTGGATTCAGCTGCAGCGGGAATAATCGCAATGACGGCAGCGCACGCATCCTTCTTCATAGACCAGCCCGTCTTTCTGGTGACATTTCGGGCAGTCGTGTTCGGCTGCTTTGGTCCCGTCGGGGATGAATTTCTTCAGCGCCCGTTCCACACCGTTCTTCCAGGTATTGATGGAATCGACTTCGAAATGAAGCTTGGAAATGACGTTGACGACAAATGGCAGAGGCATCCCGTGGCGGAGGATCCCGGAGATCAGCTTGGCATAGTTCCAGTACTCCTTGTCAAATGAACGGGAGAGCCCTTCGATCGTGCACTTGTATCCCTGGCGGTCCTCAAACTGGAAGTCATACCTGGAATGGACACTGTCGGGCCGGCTTTTGACGATCCATCCCTTCTGTACCCAGGTGGGGGCCCAGAAGTCGTCGGACAGGCCGGTGAAAATCTCGTAAGGCCTGCCATTGAGCAGTCCGACCACCGCCACCCATTTTTCCTTGTCGTTCTGGAACCTGACGATCTCGGCCTCCAGCCGTTCGGGGCGGTGTGGTGCCTTGGTTTCCCTGAATTCGTCCGCCTCCTTCTTTTCCTCCCCGGCCTCTTTGTTGACCAGTACACCGGCCCTGGATCCTTCACGGTAGACGGTCATGCCCTTGCAGCCGCTTTTCCAGGCTGTCTCGTAGATGGTCCCGATCAGCTCTTCCGGGGTATCTTTCGGGACATTCACCGTGACGCTGATGGAATGATCCACCCACTGCTGAACGGCTCCCTGCATTTTCACCTTGGCAACCCAATCCACGTCGCTGGCAGTGGCCCGGTGGAAGGGTGACTTTCTGATGACATCCCTGACCTCCTTGTCGCTCCAGTGGGCGACCTCTTCTTCCTTGTAGCCATGGATCTGGAGCCAGGTGACGAAGTTATGGTGGAACACGTTGTACTCTTCCCAGGTATCGCCCACTTCGTCGGTGAAGGTGATCACCACATTCTTGTCGTTGGGATTCACCTTGCGGCGGCGTTTGTAGGTGACCGCAAACACAGGTTCGAGGCCCGATGTGGTCTGTGTAAGAATACTGACCGAACCGGTCGGGGCGATCGTCAGCATGGCTATATTCCGCCGTCCACACTTTTTCATGTCGTTGTAAAGTTCGGGATCGGCTTCCCGGAGCCGCCTGATGAACGGATTGTCCTGTTCCCGTTCGGTGCTGTATATGGGGAACGGTCCTCTTTCCCTGGCCATGGTGACAGATGACCTGTAGGTCTCGATAGCCAGGATCTTATGGACTTCGACCGAAAAGTCGATGGCTTCATCGGATCCGTATCGGGTGCCGAGGGCGGCGAGCATGTCTCCTTCGGCTGTGATGCCGAATCCGGTCCGTCTTCCCTGGAGGGCCTTTTCTCTGATATTCAGCCAGAGGGTCCGTTCGCGTGCTTTGATCTCCTCCACCTCCGGATCCTGGTCAATCTTTTCAAGGATCCCTTCGATCTTCTCCAGCTCCAGGTCGATGACATCGTCCATGATGCGCTGGGCTTTATGAACGTGATCAATGAACAGCTCCGAGTTGAAGTAGGCATCCTGCGTGAACGGATTGGCCACGTAATTGTACAGGTTGATGGCCAGAAGGCGGCAACTGTCGTATGTGCAGAGAGGGATCTCGCCGCACGGATTGGTGGAGACGGTACGGAAGTTCTGGTCGGCATAGCAATCGGGAATGGATTCCCGCAGGATGGTGTCCCAGAAAAGGATTCCCGGCTCGGCCGACTTCCAGGCGTTATGGATTATCTTGTCCCAGAGGTCGCGGGCGCGGATGGTCTTTGTTACCATCGGTTCCGGAGAGTCGACCGGGTATTGCTGGGTGAATTCCCCGTCGCGAACCACGGCCTTCATAAAATCGTCGGTGATTTTCACCGAGATGTTTGCACCGGTCACTTTACCGGCTTCGAGCTTGGCATCTATGAAATGTCCGGCATCGGGGTGCACAATCGAGATGCTTAGCATAAGGGCGCCCCTCCGTCCTTCCTGGGCGACTTCCCGGGTGGAATTGGAATAGCGTTCCATGAACGGAACGATCCCGGTGGAGGTCAGTGCGCTGTTCTTTACGGAACTGTGCTTGGGCCGGATGTGCGACAGGTCATGTCCTACACCGCCCCGGCGTTTCATCAGCTGTACCTGCTCCTCGTCGGTCTTCATGATCCCGCCGTACGAGTCGGCCAGGCCTGTGTTCCCGATCACAAAACAATTGGAGAGAGATCCGATCTGGTAGCTGTTCCCGATCCCGGCCATGGGGCTTCCCTGGGGCACGATGTACCGGAAGTCCCGCATCAGCTCAAAGATTTCTTCCTCGCTCATCGGATTGGGATACTTCTGCTCAACCCGGGCAATCTCCCTTGCGATCCTGCGATGCATGTCGTCCGGAGTGAGCTCATAAAAATTCCCTTCCGAATCTTTCAGGGCATATTTGTTGGCCCATACACTGGCAGCCAGGCTATCGCCCCGGAAATACTCCGTCGACTTCTTCAGGACCTCCTCAAACAGGTGTTTCCTGGGTCCTGATTCCTTCCTGGGCTCCTTTGCGTCCTTTTTCTCCTTCATCTCTAACGCATCGATCGTTGCTTTCGGTCTGATCCTTTTGGTTAGCACTTCATTGTAGTAGGTCTTCTCCGTTCCCTGTTGCGTCTTAACGACGGGACCATCTTCCATGTGCAGCCCTGATTAGTGTGTTTAACTTACCTTAATTGCCTGATTGAATGTAATCTGATAAAACTCCGGGGAATTTTTTTTACAGATGCAAGATACTACGAAGAAAGGTTAGGAAGGAGAATTTTTATTAACAAGTCCGGAGTGGTTGTTCCTAATTTATTGAATTAAAAAAACATAGGAATTCATAACTCAACCAGCCTGCATATGAACGTCTAAATGTTTCATTTTCCGTGTATTACAATTATACCCTCCACACCAGCTTCTTCCCGAATCCAAGCCGGTTGTCGGTGAGCTTGATCAGCGTGGGCTCCACTCCCCATAATTCCAGTTTCGCCAGGCGTGCCACGGGAAACCTGGCAAGGTACTTCCGTCTGGCTTGCTGTTCCTCGGTTTTCTCCAGCCTCCGCATGTTTCCTGCAAACTGGATTCCGCGTATTTTTCCGGTGATCCGGGTTTCCAGGGCAATGGTGCCGGAAACCCCGGTGTGCCCGCAGGCCAGGAAATCGCTGATATGACGGGTTTCCGGGTCGGAGGTGAAGACGAACAGGTTCCGGTCGGCCAGGTAGCAATAGAAGCAGGATGCACACCAGGGGATGTTCCGGTGGCTCACGGCAAGAGTGAGGACATGATGTTTCCTGATAAAGGCGAGGATGCGCGGAGGGATCGGCTCCATGGGTCAGAAGTCCAGACTGAGTGAAAAATAGAAGACCGGTTTCCTGACATGGCCGTCCTCTACGCCCCATGCAAGGTCGGCCCGCATGAAATACCCCAGAAGCCGGGTCCTGACGCCGGCACCGAACCCGCCGACCAGCGGATCTTTGATCATCTCCACCTGGATAAACAGGGGATTCCGGTAAATGTACCGCTTGAAAAGCTGGTTCTCCTCCGACCAGGGGCTGATGCCGGTCCAGGCAGTGCCCACGTCGCCGAAGGCCACGAGCTGAAAGTTGTTGAGGACATCGGACCGGATCGGCCGGTTGAACAGATACCGGAACACCGGCATCCGGATCTCGCTGTTGAGCACGAAAAAACTGTTCCCGTTCCGGATGTTCTGCTGGAATCCCCGCATGTTGGTGGCCAGCGTCTGGAACACGTAATCCTGGTCGAAGGCAACCGGAGTGTTTACGTCAAACCTCGGCCAGAGCCAGTTATCCACTCCGCCCATGTAATACACCAGTTTGTTGCTGCCGAACGAAGTGGAAGCGGCCAACCGGTTCGCCCAGATCATCGTGCGGTGGATCTTCTGGTAGTGACGGATATCAAAGCCCAGGATACATACATTGTTTCCCGAATTGTCCACCGTCTGGTAATATTCCCCGAAGATCTTGTACCGGGTGCCATAATACAGGTTGATCCCGTAATTCCGGGTGTTGTCGTAGGTCAGCTCGGCTTTCAGGCTGCCCCATACCGTATTCACATCAGGCTGGCGGAGGTTCATCTGATCGGTCGAGAGGTACACTGCACGGTCGTACCGGAGGGAAGCCGTTCCGCTGATGTTCAGCACCGGTGAAAAGGGGTATTTCGCGATATAGTACAGCTCGTTAACCTTGTGCCGGATGTATGAGTAGGTTCCGTATTCATCCACCCCCACCCGGTGGTAGATGATCTGGTGATCGAGCCGCCGCTTGCAGTTCATGTAGCTGAAGATGTACTCATTGTTCACCAGGTCGAAATTAAGGCGGATCCCTCCGGAGATCCGGTAATCTTCCATCAGGTCGGTCACCCCTACCATAAACATCACATTCAGCCCCGGGTTGATGAACATGGGCTGCGATCCCCCGCCAAACGGCTGGTAGGAGGTATTGAGGTAGGTGAAATCGATCTGGGTGACCATCTCGTCGATCGAGTATTCGACATTATAGTTCAGCGCCTTGGCCCGCTGATATTTATTCAGGGTGTCGCCGGCCTGTACCTCCGTAACGAGGCTTCCCGCCTCCTGTACCTTCTTCTGCGCTGCAGGGATCCCGTGCCGTTTCGTAATCATCGAAAGGTACACACTGTCCTTTGCATCTCCCTTCCTGAGCTCTCCGACCACTTCGCTCAGCCTGACAGTCCGGAAATGTTTTTTCCCCGGCTTTGTTGTCATCTCAAGGGGCCTGAGGAGCGTGTCTCCCCTGCTGACAGCGACCTCCATTTCCGCTTTTTTCCGTCGTGATTCCATGAACACGGTGGTTTTCAGGTCGGCTTTCCCGGCCCTTCCGGGCAGGACCATGTCGTCAAGGAACATCCGGGAGTACTGCTGCCCTGTCACGATCTCCCCAATGCCTGCCGCTTCCACCGAGAGGTCCTGCTCCGTGATGCTGCGCCTGTAGTTGGTGACCGGGATGGCCGTGGTGAAATACCGGTAATGGGTAGCGGTGTCGATGGCGGAGATGACCGAATCGAACCGTGCAAGGAAGCGGTTATATATCCCGTTTTCATCGCTGAGGTAACAGAGGAACCCGCCGGAATAGGGCATCGGCTGAATTTCGTCGGCCAGGGGCGTTCGGGTGATACGCTTCAGGACCGGTGATTTTGCCCGGTAATTGTAAACAAAGATGTCGTTGGCAAATCCGGTCCTGCCTGGTTCTGCCCGTTCGTAAAACCTCACCGTATCACTGATCCTGTTGGAGGAGAATATGATCTCATCCGAACCGGGAAGGAATCTGGGACAGAGATCGTTGAAACCATCGTTGGTGAGCTGCTCATGCGACCCGGAGGCGATGTTGTACACGAAGATATCCGATTGCCCTTTCTGAACGGCCGACAGTGCCAGGAGCGTGCCGTCGCCGGAATATCCCATGTCGAGCACCTTCTGGAAATTATAGAGGATCTGGTGATCCGTCCGGCCGGTCTCCACGTTGTGTAACCAGAGCCAGGTCTCTCCTTTCCGCTCGGTAAGGATAGCCAGGATCTTCCCGCTCGGATGCCAGGCCAGCACGGGGAAGGTGTAATCGGGCCGTTCGGCCAGCCGGTATCCTCCCCGGAAGATCCGGTGTTTCTTTCCCGTCTCCGGATCCATCAGGTAGATCCTGTAAATGCCCAGGTCATGCGTGGCATAAGCGATCATCCGCCCGTCGGGTCTCAGCTTGATCTGACGGTATACCCGGGCAGGCCGGTACTTCTGATTGAGCAGCTTTCCTTCCGGATCGGACCGGTCAAAATCCTGTGCGCTGTACAATGATTTATAATAGGCCAGCCAGTCGTCGAGCAGGGTGGTGTAAGGCACTCCCAGGACATACATAAATCCCTTTTCAATGTTCCGGTAAAGACGGGTCATGTACACGATGTTGGGAATGGCCGGCTCCCCGAACCTGACTGCAATGTAATGCCAGAGGGAATGACCGGCCCGGGTGGCTTCTATGCCTGTGAGACGGTTGAATTTCTCGTATTTTCCGCTCAACACCGCATCCCTCACCAGGTTGTCCACTCCGGTGTTCCATCCGGCCGAAATATAGGAGACCAGCCCGTTCATATACCATTCGGGCATGGTGAACAGAGCGTTGTTCTTTATCTGCGCCCCGATGCCGGTGCCATACATCATCTGATTCAGGATCACCGTGGCGATGCCTGCGCGGATCTGCTCCTCCAGGCGGCCGTAATCCCCGTCGAAATACAGCAAAACGCGGCCGCCGATGATGCGGGTGACCCCGCCGGTGTTATAGGTGTCCCAGTCGCCATACAATCCGATATTGCTTTGCTTCAGGTCAGAAAGGTTGTTGAAGATGATGAACTGGATCTTATCCTCGAGACCCGATTGCAGCATCAGTTCGATCTCCCGGATGTGATTGTCGGCATACTCCGCAGTGTACTGGGCGAGCTCCTTCCCGTTGAGGTAAAAATAGGTGTCGAATTTGTCAAACCGGTAGTAGGTCCAGAAGAAGTCGTTGTACTGTACCCGGCTCTTGCCGAAGTTCAGTTGGGAACCGTTGTAGAACTGGGCTTGCATGGATAGGGGGAGAAGGAAGAGAAGGATGAACAGTGAGCAGTGAGCAGTGAAACGCGGGACGTAGGGAAAGGATGGGGAAACGAGCATTTTGAGAAGCCGGGAAAGGTTCTTGGGTAGCATCTCGGTGACAGTGGGACTGGCGTTGATTCGGGGGGGTAAAGGTAGTGAAAATAGCGTCCGCCTGTCAGCCTGCTTTCCCTGAACTTCCCTAAAATCCATATCTTTGACACCATAATCACTTCCCGGATGATTTCAATCAAAACCTTTGTATTTAACTCCTTCCAGGTAAATGCCTATGTACTGTACGACGAAACCGGCGAAGCAGCGCTGGTGGATGCTGCGTGTTCCAACCGGCGGGAGGAGGAAGCGCTGACCGGTTTCCTGGACCTGAACCGGCTGAAACCGGTCATCCACCTCAATACGCACTGCCATGTGGACCATGTTCTGGGAAATGATTTCGTACAAAGGAAATACGGATTACTGCCCGTGTGCCACCAGGCAGGAAGTCCTTTCATCGACCGGGCAAAGAATATCGCAGCCACTTTCGGATATCACGTTGCCCACGTCCCGCATCCGGCAACCTTCCTCTCCGGCAACGACGATATCGGATGGGGAAGCTCGGCACTGAAGACCCTGTACACCCCCGGCCATGCCGACGGCAGTGTCTGTTTCTACTCCGAGGCCGCCAAATTCGTGATCACCGGGGATGTGTTGTTCAGGGATTCCATCGGCCGTACCGACCTGCCCAGCGGCGACTTCGACCTCCTGATGGAAAGCATCCGGGAGAAACTGTTCACCCTGCCCGATTCCACGGTCGTTTACCCGGGACATGGCCCCGAAACGACCATCGGGTACGAAAAGCGGAATAACCCGTTCATCAGGTAACCCCTTCCCAACAAGGGGTGAAGTCAGTTGATATGAAGAAGATCTTAATCATCCGGTTCAGTTCCATCGGCGACATCGTCCTGACAACCCCCGTTGTCCGCTGCCTGAAACAGCAGCTTCCGGAGGCAGAGATCCACTTCCTCACCAAGAAGCAATACATTCCGCTGCTCCAGGCAAATCCTTATATCACGAAGATCCATCTGTACAAAGAGAACTTCCGGGAGCTGATCCCACGGCTGAAAACCGAACACTTTGACTGCCTCATCGATCTCCATAAGAACATCCGGTCGCATTACATCCGGTTTCACCTCCGCCGGCCTGCAACGAGCTTCCCGAAACTGGGATTTCAGAAATGGCTGCTGACCCGGTGGAAGATCGACCGCCTGCCGCGCATCCATGTGGTTGACCGGTACTTCCGGGCCGTGGAACCGATGGGCATCCGGAATGACGGACAGGGCCTTGATTATTTTTTCCCTGATCCTGCGCCGTTTCCGGTGAAGGAAAGATTTCCCGGGATTACCGGTCCATTCATTGCCATTGCTATCGGTGGCCGGCATGCCACCAAAATATTCCCGGCCAAACGGGTAGCCGGACTGTGCCCGCGACTGCCGTATCCGGTGATCCTGCTTGGCGGGAAAGAAGACATGATCCGCGGAGAAGAGATCGTGCAGGCAACGGGAGGCATAGCACGAAACGCCTGCGGATTTCTCACTCTCCACGAATCGGCCTCGGTCATTTCCCAGGCGGCCTGCGTGATCTCCAACGACACCGGGATGATGCACATCGCTGCGGCGCTGAAGAAGCCGGTGATCAGCCTGTGGGGCAGTACGGTTCCGGCGTTCGGCATGTCCCCATGTTTTCCACCGGAGCTGAAGCATCTTTCGGCCATCGTGGAAGTCAGCGGCCTGAAATGCCGCCCATGCAGCAAGCTGGGCTACGACGCCTGTCCGAGGGGACACTTTGATTGTATGGAGAAGATTGATATACAGAAGATAGCGGATATTGCTGTTTCGCTTCGTTCGCAGTGACAACAATGCCGGATACCGGATGATGGATACTGGATACTGGAACCTGGATTACTCAATTATCTGCTTTCCCGATTTCCAATTTCCTCCTGATCTCCTGCCTTATAACCTCCTGACCATATGACCATATGATCTCTTTCACCGACACCCACGTCCACCTTTACCTTGATGAATTCGACCGGGACCGCGACCAGGTGATCCGGCGGGCAGCCGATGCCGGTGTCAGGCACCTGTTCCTCCCTAATATCGATGCATCCACCATCAGGCATCTGGTATCGGTATGTTCAGCCTATCCTACCCATTGTTTCGGCATGATGGGCCTGCATCCCACCTCAGTGAAGCACAACTACCGGGAGCAGATGGGTGCGATCGAAATGGAGCTCCGTCAAAACCGGGAGAGGTATGTCGCCATCGGGGAGATCGGGATCGACCTGTACTGGGATAAAACGCATGCCCGGGAGCAGGAGGAGGTGTTTATCAGGCAACTCGGGCTGGCGGAAGAGCTTGACCTGCCTGTGGTGATCCATACGAGGAACTCTATGGACATTGCGCTGGAGATCTGTCAGGGATCCCTGAAATCCCCTCAAGGGGACCTATTTCCTCCCTTGATTGGGAGGGCCAGGGAGGGGTATGCCGGGGTGTTCCATTGTTTCAGCGGGAACGTAAGGCAGGCCGAGCGGGCGGTGGAGATGGGCTATTTGCTGGGCATCGGCGGGGCGATCACCTTTAAAAACTCAGGGCTTCAGCAGGTGGTGAAGGCGATGTCGCTGGAGTGTCTCCTGCTGGAGACCGATGCGCCCTTCCTGGCGCCCGTCCCCTACCGAGGGAAACGGAATGAACCCTCCTATATTCCTATGATCGCCGGAAAGGTGGCGGAGTTGAAGGGGATCCCCGTGGAGAAGGTGGCGGAGGTGACGACAGAAAGCGCACTGACCCTCTTTGGGGTGAACAGTTGACCGGGAGGGCAGGCGGAAGGTTTGATTGCATGGGAAGTATTCGTACTTTTACCGCCCGTTTCCAGCAAATGCGAAATGCGAATTCGTAAATCGTAATTCGTAATTCGGGAATTGGAACAGGGAGAGATGTCCGAGTGGTCTAAGGAGCACGCCTGGAGAGCGTGTAATCGCCAAAAGCGGTTCATGGGTTCGAATCCCATTCTCTCCGCAACCAAAAAATCCGCTGTAAGGCGGTTTTTTTGTTTTGGAGAAAACCGAAAACCTGTTTTCGTGTTTTCGGAAAAACGAAAAAACAGGCACGACGTGCCGGATTTTTTGGCTGGGACTTCTCATATCAGGGATCACGACCGGAGGGAGTAATCCCATTCTCTTTCTCAGGAAACTAAATAAGAGGAAAATCATTGTATTTTCAGTTCTCAAATCCGATCATCTTAATTATTGTGCAAACAGGATATTTTATCTTGTTTTTGTCCTGTATATAAAACAAACATGGAGAACTGCGGAGAATAAATCCGATATTTCCCTTAAATATGCGGAGATTATTTTATATATTTGCCGCATAGTTTGATCACAATGGCAAAATACATCTATCAATTCAGCAATTGGCCAAGTTTCTCCTGGGATGAAAAAGAGATTCAGGAGTTATTGGGCAAGGTCCGTCATTTGCAAGGAAAACTGTTGGGGCAAATCAGTGCATTAGGATTTTCATTCAGGGAGGAGACCATGCTTTCCACGCTGACACTTGATGTGCTGAAATCTTCAGAAATAGAAGGAGAGATCCTCAATTATGAACAGGTACGTTCATCCATCGCCAGAAAACTGGGATTGGAATATGCCGGCATGGTGTTTTCCGACCGGTATGTTGAAGGCGTTGTAGAAATGATGCTTGATGCAACCCAGAATTATCTTCAACCTCTTGATGATGAGCGTCTGTTCGGATGGCAGGCAGCTCTCTTCCCGACAGGAAGAAGTGGAATGCACAACATTGAAACAGGTTGTTACCGATCGGGTGAAATGCAAGTCGTGTCGGGTCACATGGGGAAAGAGA
>Ga0233425_10003397_pt1 | contig 28949 bp, 18 predicted proteins | sample Watercolumn_Towu_2_FD_181712 | JGI IMG/M metagenome (GOLD analysis project Ga0233425, IMG submission 181712) | Freshwater microbial communities from Lake Towuti, South Sulawesi, Indonesia - Watercolumn_Towuti2014_140_MG | ecosystem: Environmental > Aquatic > Freshwater > Lake | place...
GGAGGGAGCATTCCAGGGCGGCTGGTTCCGAACGGGGGACCTGCTGAGGAAGGACCGGGACGGCTACTTCCACGTGGCGGGCAGGGCCAAGGAGATGTTCATTTCGGGCGGAGAGAACGTGTACCCCGCGGAAATCGAGAACGCGCTGGCAGGGCATCCTGCTGTGCTGGAGGCAGCCGTGCTTCCCATGCCGGATGAGCGCTGGGGGGAGGTCGGGCACGCCTTCGTAGTGCCGGTCGCGGGGGCGGGGCTGGACTTCGCGGAGATCCGCACGTTCCTGCGCACACGGCTGGCCGCATACAAGATCCCGAGGGGCTTGTCCGTGGTTGCTGCGCTGCCCCGCAATTCGAGTGGGAAGGTCGCGCGCAGCGAGCTGTCCCGGCAACTCGTGCAGGAGAGGACCGCATGAGCGAACAGACCGTGGGAATCCTGGGAACCGCAATGTACCTGCCCGAGGGGCGGATGACCGCAGCCGAGCTTGCGGCCCGGACCGGCGGCGCCTGGAGCGAGCGCTCGGTGATCGAGAAGCTCGGAATCGAGGAGAAGACCGTGGCCGGGCCCGGGGACGGAGCACAGGAGATGGGTGCCCGGGCCGCGATGAGCTGTCTTGCCAGGGCCGGCGTGGACCCCATGGAGGTCGATGCGATTCTCTGCATCGGCGACGAGCTTCGCGAGTACCCGATGACCACGTCGGGCATCTACATCCAGGAGCGGATCGGGGCACGGCGCGCGTGGGCGGTGGACGTCATGCAGAAGTGCTCGACGTTTGCGGCCGGGATCCGGCTTGCCAGGGCGCTGATGCTTGCGGAGCCGCAGACCCGGACCGTCCTGCTTGCAGGCGGCTATCGGAACGGCGACATGGTCGACTACACCAACCCGCGGGTGTCGTTCATGTACAACCTGGCCCCGGGCGGCGGTGCCGTCCTGCTGCGGCGCGGGCACGGGGAAAACGAGATCATCGGAACCGCGCTGCGAACGGACGGCGCGCTGGCCAGGCTGGTCGTGGGGCGGTACGGCGGCACCGAGGCCCCGGTGGGGCCGGACAATGCCGAGGAGGCGAACCGCTGCCTCGACGTAACGGACCAGGAGCAGATGCGGACCCTGCTGGCCGAGAGGTCGATGCCCAACTTCGTCGGCGTGGTGGACGATGCGCTGGCACAGGCGGGGCTCGGACGCAGGGACATCGGCTTCCTGGCGGTACTGCACATGAAGCGGTCGGCGCACGAGGAGATGCTGCGGGCGCTGGGGGTGCCGGTCGACCGCTCGATCTACCTGTCCCGCTACGGCCACGTCGGGCAACTCGACCAGATCCTCTCGCTCGAGCTGGGAGTGGCTTCGGGGAGGATCGAGGCCGGCACGGTGGTGGTCTGTGTCGGAGCGGGGATTGGATACTCGTGGGGAGCGGTGGCGATACGGTGGGGGGCGGGTCGGGCCGTGCACGACCTGTCGGCACTGGCAGCCGGGAGGGGCGCATGATCCTCCGGGTCGAGGCGCAAGGAGCGGGATGGGACGCATGAGCCTGCAGGAACCAGAGCAGAAAGCGGGGTGGTACGCATGAGCCATCGAGTCCGGAGTAGTGATCTCCGATCAACGGGACCTGGTGTGATGCTGGGGCATGTGGGCAGGTTCTGGAGCGGCGTTTCGGAGGGGGTGGCCGCGATGGCGGACCAGGAGGGGCGCCGGTTGGCCTCGTACCTGGACGCGGCGTTTCCGTCGAGGCCCCCGACCCCCCGCTGGGCTACGGAAGGTAGGACGTCGCACCTGCGGGACACGGTGGATCTGCGCCACTATGGGCAGGCGAGGAAGGGGCAATGCCCCGTGCTGGTCGTCACGCCCCAGGTGAACCACTCGTACATCGCAGACTTTGCCCCGGACCAGAGCCTGGTGCGGACGTTGCGGGCATCGGGGGCCCATTCGGTCGTGGTGACCGACTGGCTGGAGCCGCCGTCGGACCGGGAGTACAGCATCGCGGATTCCATCGACGACATCCGGGCCGCGATCGATGCCCTGGGGGGAACGGCCCACCTCGTGGGGCTGTGCCAGGGAGGGTGGCAGTGCGCCATCGTGGCCGCGCTCCACCCGGAATCGGTGGCATCGCTGACGGTGGCTGCCGCTCCCATCGACACGCACGCGGGGATCACGCCGCTGCACGGCTTCGTCCGGATCATGCCCATGCTGTGGTACGAGGCGCTGGTGAAGGCCGGCGGCGGGTCGGCCCCGGGCAGCGCCCTGTCTCGGGGTTTCGATCTCCTGCGGCCGTTCGAGCGGTTCTTCCTCAACGACGCGCTCCTGTACCTGAATGCGCTGGACGCGGGGTACGTGGAACGCTACACGGCGCTGCGCAACTGGTACCGGCTCAACAAGGATGTTGCGGGCAGGCTGTACCTCCAGGTGGTGCGGGATCTGTTCAAGGACAATCGACTGGCGGGGGGGACTCTGGAGGTCGGGGGGAGGCGGGTGGATCTGTCGAAAATCGGTTGCCCTGCGTTCCTGGTGGCGGGGACGAGGGATCACATCACGCCGGCCGAGCAGGTGTTCGCACTGGAGCGCCTGGCACCGCGGGCCCGCTGCCGTCGCTACCTGGCCGACGCGGGGCACATCGGGGTGTTCATGGGAAGGGCCGCTCTTTCCGAGGTGTGGCCGCAGATCAGCGCGGAGATGTTGGGATAGTCCACCCCGGGCGGGCAGGTTCCGGCTACTTCAGCTCGCTCTCGAGAAAAGCGCGCCGATCCTGGACGAACTCGAGGAGGTTCATGGGATCCCAGTCGGAACCGTCGTAGCCGACCGAGTCGTCATAGTCGTCAAAGGGGAAGAGGGGGATGGGATCTGCTGCAACCAGGTCCCGGATGAGCAGGTCGATTTCCTGGATCCACCCGGCCTGGATCTCTTCTGTGAAGTAGCCGTCGAGCAGCTCCCGGACGTAGTCCTCGTACTGGTCACGCCAGGCCGAGACCGCCAGGATCCGCTTGCCCAGAGGGCGCTCGGACTCGCCGCACCATGGCGGGAAGAGCGGTCCGCCGGTGTGTTCCTCCGACGTCTTGCAGTCGCTGCTCCCGTAGGTCTTGTTGAGATCCCAGGGAAGCAGGACCCACTTGTCGTTGTCCGGCCGATGGTACAGGAAGAAGCTGTCGAGTCTCCCCAGGTAACCTTCGTAATCCGAAATCACGACCGCGACCGCCAGGTAGCGAAGGTAGAGGTCGACGTCGAAAACCGCCTCGATGGCTTCGGCAAAGGCATCGTCCGGCGTGTTGTTGACCAGGTCGAGGAACGCGATGAGGTCGGAGTAGTCGTTGAGCGACGGGTCGTCCTCGTTGGTCTTGAGGACGAACCCGCACCCGTTCGGTTCCTCGCAGGACTTGATGATGTAGTGTTCCTTCTTGTCTCCCCGGTACACGAGGGAGCAGCCCGGTGCCACGCACTTGTAGAGGTTTCCGTCGTCGGCCCCCGATTCCGTGCCGAACCACACCTTGAGGAAGCGCTTGTCGATCTCCTGGACGAGCGTGTAGACCCCCTGATCCTGGCCTCCTACCTTGAGCGTGACGCTGGTGGAGCGGGCGGCGGGAATCCCCATGGCCCGGTACATCCTGGAGGCGAGGATCTCGCGCATGTGGCTGGGGTCGGGCTTGTCGTTGAGCAGGTGTACAGAATCGAGCTCGTGGAAGTGCGGGGCCTCGAAGAGGTCGAAGTTCACCTTGAAGGAGTACTTGTCCTCCTTCTGGCCCATTCCGGCCTTGAGAGTTCCCTTGAGGCGGATTCCGACCGGATCCTGGAGCTCGTCGTCGAATCGGAAGGCGCCCTCGACGTAGTCCATCGAGCCGTCGGTGAGCAGGGCCTTGATGAGCGGCGCGATTCCGCCCGCCAGCTCCAGCTCGACTGCGGGAACCCGGTCGGTCGGGAACACGTGGAGCAGCTCGTCCGAGGGGTCCGGTGGCAGCGGGGGAGACGGTTCATTGGCCGAGCAGGCAAGCAGGAGCGCCGTCAGCAGGGGAGGCAGCGGGCTGGGAAGCATCGGCATCTTCATCGTCATGTCAACTCCGGTTCACGGGAGCCGGCAAATGGCCGGGTAGGGGGAGGCGCACTCCTTGTCCTGCCAGTCACCGCTCTCGGTCGGGCTGAGTGCAGCGCAGTTCTGGCTGTCGTTGCCGTCGGGCTGCTCGGAGGCCCACTGGTCATAGGGAAGGGGCGAGCCGTCGGGAGCCACGAACACGCCTTCCTCTTCAATGTCGTTTGCGCCCAGCCACCAGTACCCCTCCGAGAGCTCCTGCGACTTCTCGAGCAGGAAAGCCTGCTCCTTCTCGTTGAGCGGGACGGCCAGGTGTCCTCCGGCCTTGATGCACGCCTGCTCCGCCTGTTCCCATCCACAGGCCGCCAGCAGGAACCGGAAGTCGGCTCCTTCGAACGACTCGTCGATTGCCGGGCTTCCCTCGGACGTGCAGACCTTCCAGGAATCGTAGTAGTCCGCCCGCTGCTGCACGAACTCTCTGAGCACGGCCACCTGGTCGATGTGCCCCTGGGTCGTGAACGGCTTGTTGGTGTCTTCCGCCACGGAATCGATGATCTGTGCGGACCAGCGGTCGATGCGATCCTGCAGGACTGCCGGATCATACACGGACCGGGCGGTATCCAGGGCATCCCGGAACTTCTGCGACCAGACCGGATCGGCCATGACCAGCTCGAACTGGGGTGGCTTGCCGCCGAAGATCCCCCAGTCCACCGAGTGGGAAATCGGATCCACATAGGGCTTCTTGTGATCAAAGGAGATGTCGAGGTCCCACGGGATGAAGAGAAATCCCCGTTCCGGGTGGTTGTAGAGGTAGAAGTTGTCGGATCCGATCCAGAATCCGTCACCGTCGGGCATGATGGCTTCACCGGCCCACTCGAGAACGGCTTCATCGAGGTCCACCGTGGCAAGCAGGTCTTCGATGGTCTGGCTCTTCCCGGTGAATTCGCCGGTGTCACCGTCGAACAGGAACGTCTCTTCCAGGTCGCTGGTGTCGCCGTCGTCCTCGTTGTTGGCCTTGTAAAAGTACTTGTAGAGGTTGCCGTCGTTGAGCTCCGGTCCGAACCAGCGGGTCAGGAACTCCTTGTCCACCCGCTCGATGCTGGTATACAGGCCGTAGAACTCCCCGTTGATCAGCAGTCTGGCGCTGTTGGCGCAGGAGGCGGGAATCCCGAGATCCCGCATGTAGGAGAACCCCAGCCGATCGTGGAAGAAGGTGGAATCCCAGCCCGGAGCATCGAGCAGCAGCTTCCTCACGCCGCGGAAGCGCTGCTCCTTGTTGATCTGCGTGAAGGAGATGTTGAACTGCATCTTGGTTGGGGACAGGGGCCACTGGAACGGGCTTCCCTTAGGCCGGATCATGACGTCGAAGAAGGTCTCCCCCTCGTAGCGGAACCACTTCACGGGGCGATAGACCTTGACCGGCTTGCCCTCGGCCTCCCATTCCGCCCCGTTTGCCCATTCCTCGAGCATGGCGGCCCACACGTCCGGGGCGATTTCGACCTCGTACGTGGGCAGCAGCTCCTCGTCGTAGATTTCCGAGCACGGCTTGACCGTGTGCGGGGGGAGCGTCAGGTCGACCATGCCCTGCACATCGGGCTCGTCCGGGGCAAGCAGGTCGCCGGCAATGTCGGTCGGCGCAGAGATGTCCCCTTCGATCGGCGTCGTGAGGTTGCAGCTCGACGAAACCAGCAGGCAGAGGGTCAGGCCTGCCGAGACGGACCTAGCCATCTTCATGTCATCCTCCATCGGGATGCATCCGGGAGCAGACGGCGGCTGTCCTGGCATCCGGAACGAAGATACCTTCTGCGTCGAGCCTCTGTCAACCGGCAGGGTGGCTGAAACTGCGCCCGCCCGGTCACATGTCACGGGCTCGCGCGCACAATGATTGGCAACGTCCAGGAAACATGCTAGCGTCTGCCCCGGAAACGGTCCTGATGGAGGTCGGAACCATGTTCAAGAAGCTGCTCCCGTCCAACCTGGACTTCTTTGACCTGTTCGAGCGCCATGCATCGCTGGGGCTCGAGGCTGCTCGGATCATGCATGCCGTCCTGCAGAACCTCGCGGACCCGGCCATGCGGCGCCAGCTTGCCCAGATCGAGGAGCTCGAGCACCAGTGCGACGAGGTGGTCCACATGGAAGTGGACCTCCTCCGCAAGAGCTTCATCACTCCATTCGAGCGGGAAGAGATCCGCGAGCTGATGGTCGCGCTGGACGACATCGTGGACTTCATCGAGGCCGCCGCACACCGGATCGTGCTGTACGAGATCACGAGCGTTCCGGACAATGTCGTTCAACTGGCGGGCGTGCTGGTGAGGTCCCAGGAGAAAGTGCAGGAGATGGTCAAGATGCTGCGCAATCTCAAGGAGACCGTGAATCCGCACGAAGTCCTCAAGGGGCTCAACAGCCTGGAGAACGAGGCCGACGGGCTTCACCGGTCGGGCATCGCCGCACTGTTCAAAGGGGGATTCGACCCGCTGATCGTGATCAAGCTCAAGGAGCTCTATGAGATCATCGAGTCGGCCACGGACAGTTGCGAGGACGTGGGCTACGTGGTCGAAGGAATCGTGATCGAGCACAAGGGATAGAGGTCTTCGAGATGGCGACCATCGTGGTAGTGGGGATCCTGCTGGCACTGGTGTTCGACTTCCTCAACGGGATGAACGACGCGGCCAACTCCATCGCCACCGTGGTGTCGACCCGTGTCCTGTCACCCCGTTGGGCCGTTGCCTGGGCGGCATTCTTCAACTTCGCGGCCGTGTTCCTCGTGGAGACGAAGGTCGCGACGACCATCGGCAAGGGGGTTGTGGACCCCTCCGTCGTGACGCCCGAGTTGGTGGTGTGCGCCCTGGTCGGAGCCACGGTGTGGACCCACGTATGCACGCATTTCGGGCTGCCGATCAGTGTTTCCCATGCCCTCATCGGCGGAGTCGCGGGGGCCACGCTCGTCGGGGCCGGCATGTCGGGGCTGGTGGGCACCGGTCTTCTCAAGGTGGTCGTGTTCATCGTGGTGTCGCCGCTGGTGGGGATGCTCCTTTCCATTGGCCTGATGCTGGGGACGTTCTGGGTCGTGCGCAAGTGGAAGCGCAAGAACGTGGAATCCGTTTCGAGGAAGCTCCAGCTCTTTTCGGCTGCCGCTTACTCCCTGGGGCACGGGCTGAACGATGCCCAGAAGACCATGGGGATCATCGCGATGCTGCTGTTCGCATCCGTCAGCCAGGGGGACCGGATACCGACCTGGCTGTATGATACCGATCGTGGTTTCTATGTGCCGTGGTGGGTCATCATTTCCTGTCATATCTGCATTGCCCTGGGCACCATGGCCGGAGGCTGGGGAGTCATCCGCACCATGGGGATGAAGCTGACCAAGCTGAGGCCGCTCAACGCATTTGCCGCGGAGACCGGGGGGGCGATGAGCATCGGGATCGCCTCGTTCCTGGGGATTCCGGTGAGCACGACGCACACCATCACGGGCAGCATCGCGGGCGTCGGCATGGTGACCAACGTGCGGGCCGTCCGCTGGGGCGTTGCCAGCCACATCGTCTGGGCCTGGCTGTTCACGATCCCCGTTTCCGCAGCGGGCGGGGCACTGATGTTCTACCTGTACAAGCTCATCGCGAACTGAGGGGGGGGGCTGACATGAGCCGATTGGTTTACGGGATTGTCGCGCTCGCCGCGTCTCTGGTCGTGTCCCCCGGGGCCCGTGCGCAGGAGGACGAGAGCCCTGCCGAATGGGCCGAGGCCGCTCCGGATGCGGGCGGAAAGGACGGCGGGTCCGGCAAGGCCACGATCGAGGAGTTGTATGCCCACCCGAGGGCCGGGATGGAGACCCTGAAGATCCGGTCGGGGGACTACGCCCTGTCCGTGAATCTCAACGCCCAGGTGCAGGCCGCGTTTTTCGCACAGGAGGATTGCCTGATCGAGAACTGGGACCCGGCCACGACCGAGGGCTTCCGTCTGCGGCGGGGTCGGGTGGGATTCCACGGCTCTGCTCATGAATGGGTGGCCTTGAACCTGGTGCTCGATCTGTATGAGCAGGATGCGGGCGGCAACACGGTCCAGGCTGCCAACATCGTGCTCAAGCCGTGGACCTGGCTGAGCGCCGCGGTTGGAACCGCGCCGCTTCCCTTCTCGAAGGGAGCGATGACGTCGTCGTCGCTGCTGCAGATGGTCGAGCGGCCGGTCACGGTGACGCAGATGACGCCGGCAAGCCAGCTCGGAGCGGCCCTGTTCGGCAACGTCTTAGGCGGAGTGCTGGAATACGGGGCCGGCGTTTACAACGGCGGGCCCGGGCTGACCAAGGCCGATCGGGGCGAGGGGCTGTTGTACGCAGGCCGGCTCCAGGTATCGCCGCTGGGACCGGTGGATTCCGGGGAATCGGACCTGGTGCGCTCGCCGCTCGGGTTTTCCGTCGGTGGCGGGGGGTACTACAACAACGACTCGAGCATCGAAACATGGGCAGCGGGCGGGGACGTCCGCCTCAAGTGGAAAGGGCTCTCGCTGCTCGGTGAGGTCCTGTGGGATCGGCGGGAGCCGGCGGGCGACCCGGCCATGCCGCCGACCCTTCCGGACACGACGCAGCGGCTCGGATACTTCGCACAGGCGGGGTACTTCGTGATTCCCGGCTGGCTCGAGCTGGCGGCACGGTACGAGTGGTACGACGACCGGCGTGACATGCCCGATGCCACCGACCTGTGGCTGGCCACGGGCGGGGCCAATCTGTTCCTGCTCGACGGGCTGGTCAAGGTCCAGATCAACTACATTCACCGGGACGAGTGGAACGGCCCCGAGCAGTCCAACGACATCGTGTTCGGGCAGCTCCAGGTGAACCTGTGAAATCGGCAGCCTTCGGCGTGATTGTCCTGCTGGCGGCATGTGCTGCGCAGCAGGAGACGGGCGGGGTGACGGTCAAGAGGGTGGAGAGCCGGGACGAGTTGTGCGGCGGCCCGGTCCAGTACGCTGACCAGGGGGACTTCCTGCTCCAGAATTCCCGCATAAGGGCGGTCGTGCTGGACGCAGGGCACGGAGCCAGCCCCGCACTCTGGGGTGGAGCGCTTGCAGACGTGGACCTGGTCCGACCGCAGGCCGAGTTCCAGGGGGGCAAGGGACTCGACCAGTTCTTCCTGATCCTGCCGACGGTCAACCTGAACGCACCGAATCCGGAAAACGGGTGGGTGACCTCGTGGCGGTCACCCGACGGGAAGACGGGGGTCGTGCGGGTCGTGGGGCGGGGAGACCGGGTGCTGGCCGTGCTCAACCTGATGGACAAGGTCAAGGAGCTTCCGGCCCAGGTCGAGGGGATGCTCGGCATGGATCTGCCGACGATCCAGCAGCTTCTCAAGGCGCTGTTCGACGTGGACCTCGACCTGAAAGCCGCTCTGGACATCAAGACGCAGGTCCTGACGTCCACGGACTACATTCTGGAGGAAGGGGATTCCTTCGTGCGCATCGTGACCACTTTCCGGGCGGTTTCGGACGAGGTGTGCTCCGAGGACGGGGATGTCGACGGGGACGGGCTGGCCGGGTGCGAGGATCCAGACTGCTCGCTGGACCCGACCTGTCCCGACTGGTGCCAAGGGGTGAAGTGCGACGGGGAATCGCGCTGCGATGCGTTCTTCGGGGGCTGCTTCAAGCCCTGTCCTGCGGACGGAAGCTGTCCACAAGGAGAGTGCGACGCGGTGACCGGGCTGTGTGTTCCGAGGATCCGGGAGATGAAGCCACTGGCCGCGGGAACGAGCCTCCTCGACCTGCTGTCGGGAGGGACCCTGGATCTCGTCGGCGGGCTGGTCGGCGTGGACATGGCCAAGGTGCTGGAGACGCTCGGGCCGATGCTCAAGGAGATCAAGGAGAAGCCGGGATTCGCTGCCGGAGACATGGCATTGCTCGGGGCCAACGCGACCACGTTCGTGCCGGGCATCGGGTTCGAGCTGGAGACCCAGTATCGGCTGATGTTCCTTCGAGGGAAGAACGCGCTGCTGGAGCCGCTGGCGTTCGATGTCATGGCCGGGCTGGCGGACCGTGTGTCGTACGGCTACTTCTCGAAGGATGGGGAGATCCTGTTCCCCTTCTCGACGGAATCGCTGACCGCGTCCATGACCCACGGCCTCAATTGCCTTCACGCGGCCGACGACGATGCCGACTGCGACGACCTGGCCCTGGCCCGCTACACACGCTACCTGGCGGTGGGCGAGGGGGACGTGGCCTCGGTGTACGACGTGATATACCAGGTCCGGGGAACACCGCACGGCCGAGTTCGTGGACACGTGCTCGATGCCCGGACGTTCAAGCCCCTGTCCGGTGCGGATGTGTTCGCGATCCAGGATCCCTGCGACCCGGAACGGTGCACGGAGGTCGTGGAGGGATGCGGGCAGTTCGCATCCTACGAAGCGCTGGAACATGCGGCAAGGGCGTGCTCCGCGACGGCCGAGCTGCCCGACGGCCGGGGCATGGTGGCCACCCAGTTCCGCACCGACCGGGGCATGGACAAGACGCCGGACGGCTCGTTCGAGGGGCCGCTCCTCCCGGGGACATGGTACCTCGTGGCCCGGGGACCCGGGCGGATGCTCTCCGTGCCGCTGCGGGTGGACATGACCGCGGGGGGCCAGGAGGACGTAGCCCTGCCGGTCCCCGTGCCGGGAAGCATGGTCTTCCGCATCCTCGACGAGAAGGGAGAGCCGCTCGCAGCCCGCGTTACCGTGGGGCACTGCTTCCCCGAGTGCGCCCGACGACAGGACTGCGCCGAAACCGAGATCTGCGATACCGCGTTCCAGTGCCGACCGAGGGACGGGTGTTCGAGCGATGCCGGGTGCGACCCGGACGAGGTCTGCAGGAACGGCGTGTGCGTGTGCAACCCGGGCCGCCTTGCCGGCGACTTCTTCGAGGAGCTCGGGGACGGGTACATGTCGGACAGGAAGGTCGCCGTGGAGCTGGCACCGACAGGCTCCGGGGAAGTCCTGCTGCCGCCCGGCCGCTACGACGTGGTCTTCTCTCATGGGATCGAGCACTCCATCGATGCACGGGAAGTGGAGCTGGTCGAAGGGGTGAAGCGGTTCGTCGATGCCAGAGTGGTCCGGCAGGTGGACTCGACCGGATGGATCGGAATGGACCAGCACGTCCACGGTTCCGGATCGCCCGATGCCGCGGTGTCGAACGGGAAGCGGCTGGATTCCGCATTGTGCGACGGGCTCGAAGTGATGATCACGACGGACCACGATTACATCAAGACGCTCCAGCCCACCATTCGGAAGCTGGGGCTGTGGCAGAGCGTGGCCTCGTGGTCCGGCACCGAGATGAGCACGCTGGACGTGTCCCATCTCATTGCGTGGCCGCTGAAGTACACCGAGAAGCTCTCCGCACACGGTGCCCTGGAGTGGGAGGGGATGACCGCGGATTCGATCTTCCGGTGGGCCCGTGAGCGCGGGGCCCTGTCACCTGCGGAAACGGTGGTCACGCTGGCCCATCCGCGGGGTGGCATGACCAGCTACTTCGATGTGTTCAATCTCAACTCGTTCACGCTCGAGCCCCAGCCGGGAACCATGCAGCAGCAGAGCCCGCTGCTGGCACCCGAGAATCTCTCGCCCGCCTGGGACGTGCAGGAGATCGCCAACTCGAAGCGGTTCGACGTGCAGCGTATGCCCTCGATTGCCGAGGTCGTCGAGTACAACCGGGTCCTGCGCCAGACGCTGGATGGGCAGGCGCTCAAGAGCAAGCAGGAGATCCTGGGCGAGCTGATCCCGGCCAGCGGGAACGTGGTGCGATCCATGCTGGTGCGGACGCCAGAGGAGCAGGGGGACCACTGGTCGTTCCCCGGGGCGCCGCGTTGCGTCCTGTGCAACGACGACAAGGGGTGCCCGACAGAGCCGCTGCACCAGTGTCGGCTCACGCCGGGACAGCCGGGTGTCTGCATGGTCCCGTGCGGCGAGGAGGCCGGGTGTCCGGGGTCTCTCGCCTGCATCAACGGCTGGTGCGGCGACCCGGCGTCGCTGCCGTGCGATGCCATCAGGGGGCTGACCGACGAGTGGCTCCGACTCCTCTCCTTCGGTGTGTTCAAGCCGGGGGTGGGCGGCTCGGATGCGCACGGCATCGCCAACTTCGAGATCGGGTGCGTCCGCAACTACGTGCGTAGCCCGACCGATGATCCGGTGGCCGTGACGCTGCCGGCGCTTGCCCGGGAAATCCTTGCGGGGCGAAGCTACGTGAGCTACGGCCCGATCGTCGACTTTGCCATCGACGGCAAGGGGCCGGGGGAAACGGCCTCGCTGGCAGGGCGCAAGTCGGTGAAGATGAAGCTGCGGGTCCAGTCCGCGGACTGGTTCGACGTGAGCCGGGTGGAGGTGCTGCGCAACGGCGTGCTCGAGTACGTGTTCGATGCTCACGCGGAGGACCCGTCATTCCGGATCGAGGTCCCCAACACGGGCATCGTGAACGTCGATGCGCAGCTCGATGCGGCACCGGACGAGGACTCGTGGTACGTCGTGTTCGCCATGGGGGTGGAAGGACGGACCATGGCCCCGGTCTACGGCTCGCTCGAGCTGCCGCCGGTGTACCTCGGGGACCTGTTCCAGAGCGTCTTCGGGTCGCTGCCCATCGCGTTGCCGTCCTACATGACGTTCCCGAAGATCCCCGTCTATTACCCGCAGTTCCCCTTTGCAATGACGAACCCGGTGTTCCTGGATGTGGACGGGAAGGATTCCGACGGCTGCCTGGTTTCGCCGACCGCCGGACCGCCGCCAGCCTGGGTCTGCAACTACCCGGAGGATTTCCCGAAGGAGCGCATTCCATGCATCTGCCACTGACCGGCCTCCTCACTGTGGCCTCTTCCTGTGTGGGAGGTTGGGCAGGAGCACCTCGCATCTCAGGAGGCTCCCATGGCTGTCATTGACTGGGTCATCGTAGGTGTTTTCCTGGTCTCGATGCTGGCCATCGGTGCCTTGCTCACCGGGAAGGGCAGCGGCTCGATGACCGACTTCTTCGTGTCCGGGCGGAAGCTGCCCTGGTGGCTTGCCGGGACTTCGATCCTGGCGACGTCCTTTGCCTGCGACACGCCGCTGCACGTGACGAAGGTCATCCGGGAGCACGGCATGTCCGGAGCGTGGTTCTACTGGACCGCGCTCCTGTTTGCCCCCATGATTCCGTTCCTCTTTGCCGGGCTGTGGCGGCGGGCGGGAGTGGTCACCGACTGCGAGTTCATCGAGTTCCGGTACTCGGGCAAGGTGGCCGCTGCGCTTCGGCTGTTCATGGCACTGTTCCGGACCTTCGCCATGGAGGCAATCACGCTCGGGTGGGTGATCCTCGGGATGGTGAAGATCATCCGGCCCCTCATGGAGCTACCTCCGGAGGTGACGCTCCTGGGCATCGGTGTGAGCAGCGACGCCCTGATGGTGGTCGCCCTGATCGGAGTAGCCGTCCTGTATACGGCGATGTCGGGCCTGTGGGGGGTGGTGACTACCGACTTTGTCGAGTTCATCATCGCGATGTTCGGAAGCATCTTCCTGGCCGTCGTGTCGGTCAAGGCGGTCGGGGGGATCGATTCGCTGAAGGATGCGCTGGTCGGCCATGAAGGCACGGGAGGTCGGGCGATCGAGTTCATGCCGGCGTTCGAGCACGGGAAAGGGGGGCTCGGCATAGGCAGTTTCATCGTGTACCTGCTGGTACTTGGATGGGCCCACGCCGAGTCGGATGGCGGCGGTTGCAAGGCCCAGCGATTCCTGGCCTGCAAGAACGAGCGGCACGCCCTGCTGTCCGGGATCTGGACGATCACGGTCCAGAACATCATCCGGAACTGGCCCTGGTATTTCACGGCGCTGGCTTCCCTCATCCTGTTCCCGACGCTCGCCGACAACGAGATGGCCTACCCCAAGATGATTGCCACGCTGATGCCGGCGGGGCTGAGGGGCCTCATGGTCGCAGCGTTCTTTGCTGCCTTCCTGTCCACAGTCGACACTCATCTGAACCTGTCCGCGAGCTATGCGATCAATGACATGTACCGGCGGTTCGTGGTGAAGAACGCCACGGAGCGGCACTACATCGCCCTGTCGAGGCTCGCGGTCGTCGCAATGGCGGTGCTTGCCGGCGTGATCGCACTGCAGATGGGGAGTATCCTCGAAGCGCTCAAGCTCAAAGGCGAGCTGATGTCCGGGCTGGGCCTGGTAATGCTGCTGCGCTGGTACTGGCCTCGGGTGACCGCGTGGTCGGAGATCGCTGCCATGGTCAGCTCGGTGGGAACCTGCCTGGTGGTGAGAGGCACCAGCCTTGGGATTGCTCCGACGGCCGCACTGCTGGGAATCGACCCGGCAACGGACGACCTGTTTCCGGTCCGCCTGCTGCTCATCGTGGCCGTATCCGCGGTCGTGACCATCGTCGTGACGCTGATCGTGAAGCCGGGCGACCCGGTCAAGCTGGCGGAATTCTACGAGCGCGTCCGGCCGCCGGGAGTCAGCGTCAAGACCGCGACCGGGGAGACCGTGCGCGAGCCGCTTCGTCCCGCACTGGTCAACTGGGCCCTGGCCTCGGTGTTCGTGGCATCCGCCATGTTCTGCGCGGGCAAGCTCATCCTCGGCTTCCCGGCCGAAGGCATGGGGCTCCTCGTCGTTGCCCTCGCCTCCGGTGCCTGGCTCGGCATCCGGGTGGCCCGGGGAGGCAAAAGCCCCCACCTGGGCGGTCTCCCAAGTCCGGGGCCGTGAGCACCTCGAGTCTCCTGTCACACATGCGATTCGCTGAGGACGAAGTCGGGGGCACCGGCCGCTGCCGAGAGCAACTCCAGGAGTTTGGGCAGAGTGGGGGCACAGCGCCCCTGTTCGTACCGGGCATATGCGTTCAGTGAGCGTGCACCGAGTCTCTGGGTGACCTGGGCCAGCGTCAACCCGGACCGTGTGCGGACGCGCTTCAGAAGTAGAGCCCCCAGCGTGCCGTGGTCCGCGGAGCCAACCTCGAAGTAGCCCTCGGTTCCAGGAAACACCTGGACCTCGAAGCCGTGGCGACCGGCCAGCAGCTCGATGGCATCCCGAATCATCTCGAATGCCTCCTTCCGAGTGCGCCCCTGTGTTGCAACGCCCAGTATCGGCACGTCGACAGCCCAGTAGTTGCCGACCTTGCTCAACTTGCCCTGGAATCTCATCGTCTGCCCTCCGCCTCGGCCAGGATGCTCCTGGCGGTATGCTCGTTGATCTCCGCGTGCCGCGGAACCACGACCTCCCGCTCCCCTTTGCCCCAGAGATCATGCCGACTTCCATGGCGCAGGAGCTGCCAACCCAACTTTCGCAACCTTCTCTCGAGCTCCCGCCGCTTCATGTTCAGTTTACACCAATCAGTGTAGGCGTCAACGGGGCACCTCCCGGACCTGTTATCGTCACGATGAGTGATTTCGCGCTGGGGGGGGCCACAATCGCCGCTCGCCCGCGAAGCAGAACCGTGGCATGATGGCGCGGCGGAGGTCGGAGAATGGTGGAGCCTTTGACGCTGCTGTGCTGGAAGCGCAAGTTCAAGCCCCGCAAGGTTGGTGAGACGGTCCCGTTGTCGTTCGAGGTCCCCCCGGGCATCGACTGTCTGGAGATCCGCTGCAGGCTGGTCCCCGGGTTCTGCCGGGATGCGGCGGCCGACCGGGAGGCGGTCTACCGGGCGGCAGACCGTTACGCGTTGCAAGCCGAGCCGCTCCAGCAGCTCACGCCGGACGAGATCATCCGGATGCGCGGGATGGACAAACTGCTGACCGCTGTGGCCAACCTGCTCAACGTGACCGTGCACGATCCCTCCGGCCGATACGTGGGGCGGTGGGATGCTCCGGACAAGGAGAGCGCCCCGCCCGTTTTCCTGAGCGCCTCTGGATCATCGCCCGGCTTTGTCGCCACCGGGATCACCCCCGGGATGTGGCGTCTCGTGGTCGAGGCCTGGTATGTCTTCCACGACCCCGCCGTGGCCACGCTCGAGATCCTCGGCCACCAGGCTGAGTCTGGACCCGGTAGGCCGCAGGCGCACCGCGCCCGCCGAACGGGGGAGCCGACGCAGGCGGGGAGCTTGGCTCCGACCCGTGGCGGCATGCTCCAGCGAGGCAGGCAGGGCCTGCTCCCATCACGCCTCGGGCGACCGCACCAACGGACCGGCGGGGGCAATGCAGTCGGTGAGCTTCGCTCCGGTCCTGCGGCTGTTCCTGGACAGGAGCCAGCCTCCGGCCCCGAGCTTCCGGCGAGGCTCCGGAGCCGTCACGCTGCGGGCGCCTCCGTCCGCAAGGTCCGCGGGATCAATTTCTGCCCTCCTCGCATCCGCATGCCCGGTGTGTTCGTCGGGGAGATGCACGCGCACTCGAGGCACTCCGACGGCGTGTACGGGGTGGACGAGCAGGCGGAGCGGGCGGCAGCGCTGGGGCTGGATTTCGTCGCGCTGACGGACCACAACACCACCTCGGGCCACGCGGAGTTCTCGCCCGATGCCCCCGTGGTGCAGATCCCGGGCGAGGAGATGACCACGTTTTTCGGCCATTTCTGCAACTACGGCGTGACCCGCTGCCACGAGTGGCACGATCTCGACGGCAGGCAGCGGATCCGGGAGGCCATTGCTGAGGCAACGTCCGAGGGGGCCCTGCCCAGCCTGGCTCATCCTCACGCCATCGATCCCCCAGCATGCGTCGGTTGCGGGTTCCGCAAGGGGACCGTGCCCTACCGGCAGTTCTGCCTGCTCGAGGTCTGGTCAGGGGCGTGGAAGGTGCGATCGCCGGAGATCATCGCTACCCGTGCGCTCTGGGATCTGCTCTGGTCCCGGGGCACGCGGCTCGTCCCCATTGCGGCCCGTGACTGGCACTCCGAGCGGCAGGAGGATTCTCCGTCGGTGCGTTTTCCGGTCACCGCAGTGATTGCCGACGCGTGTACTCCCCTGGGCATTCTCGCCGCGGTGCGGGCCGGGCGTGTCTTTGCGACCGCGGGTCCCATGGTGCGTTTTTCCATCGAGTCGGAAGGGCGGACCGCCAGGATCGGGGAATCCCTGTCTTCGGCTGCCTGGGCACTGTCCATGCTGGAGGTGCAACTGGAATTCCCGGAGCGCACGTCCGGCCTCTTGTCGATCCTGGGAGACGGCCGGCAGGTCGCTGCCTGTACCGTCGACGGGACCACTGGCGCGAGCCTGCGCTTCGAAACCGGACGGAAGGGGCGCTACCGGGTGGAAGTCTGGAGCTCCGACGGGGATCTGCTTCTGCTGACGAACCACATCACACTGGGTTGAGCTCCAGGCACGCCACCTCGAACGGGCCGAGCGGGAGCGAGAGCATCGACCCGTCCCTGGTCAACGTGGTCAATGCCAGCGGCTGCGACAGGAAGTCGGTTCGCCGGGCCGCCGCAAACGGGATGCCGATGCTCAGAACGCACGTCACGGCACGGTCGGAGGCGTTGTACACGGTGGCCCGCACAGCATTCCCCTCCGGCAGTCGGCGGATGCTCGACAGCACGACTTCCTCAGTTTCCACGTGCACGAGGAAGCGCCCCGGGGCGGCCTGTTCCGGAGTCGAGCTCGGACAGGTCGCCCATACGACCGGCGGGTTGGCGAACAGGTGAGCCGCCTGCCAGACCCGAGTCCCGTCCGCCAACCGGTTGTCACCGTCCACCGAGGCAAACGCGTACTCGAACTCCAGGTCCCGGAGACACTGAGCCTCGGGCGTGTGCATCATGGGGCCGGCATCGCCGGGGCGGAACGGCAGATCGGGGCGGGAGAGCCACTCGACGGAGCGCCAGAGCGTCAGGGCCAGGAGCCGCTCCTCCGGAATCCCGAACTCCACCAGCCCCCTGGCAAACAAGGCGAGCCCGGCCCTCTTCCCGGGAACCACCAGGAAGTCCCGGAAGGGATGCCACGGAGGGATGGTCTCGATGGACGACACCACGTTGGCAGGGGCAACCTCCCTCTCCATGGAGCCGAACTGGGTGCCGCACACCAGGCGATCGAACTGGCGGGGCATCCGGAATGCCGCGTACAGCTTGTGGTCCCGGGCACAATTGCAAACCCGTGTGCGCACGTGAATCACCGGGTGATCCGCAAAGACCGTGACCTCGGAATCGAGCGTGAGCACCACCTTGTCCCGGCTCCGGGTAAGCGATTCCCGGTGCAACCGGGCCGGGACGGCCATCCGGGTCTCGATGCGGAGCACGCAGGAAGACCGCCCGGGGACCATCGTGACCTTCTGGGTGGGGCGACGGATGCCCGGCTCTCCCGAGGGGAGCGGCTGGAACTCGTACTCGTCGCCTGCATCCGCCACGCTCTCGAAGCGGCAGAGGGGACCGAAAAGGACCCCGCTCGCCTTGTCGAGGAGCAGCAGCCCCGACCGCCCGCGGCGCGGAAACGTGAGGCGGAAGTAGCGGTTCTCGACCGAAGAGTCGGTGACAACGAGCTCCGCTGCGGGTGCAGCATCCCCTGTGGGTGCTGTCGCCCGCAACGGGGACAGGACTTCGAGTCCACAGCCGTGCCGTGGCCGGTGCAGGAGGCGGACCGTGTCGGCCCCAACCGTCGGGTCGATGCGGCAGTCGTCGAGCGGCCGGAAGTCGGGGGACAGGGTGACATCCATCGCCAGTGCCTGTCCGTCCGAACCGGCCAGCGGCGGAAGGGCACGGGCATTGCGGATCCGGCCCACTGCGGGCCACGCGATGCTCCAGCCTCCCGGGTTGTACACGGCCAGGCAGCCCTCCGGTGAGGCCTGGTCGCAGCGTCCCAGCTCGCGCTGGGCGTGATCTGCCAGCGCATGGGCAACCTGGAGGACCTTTGCGAACCGGATCTCGTTCTCCTGGTGGACCGAATCGACGCTGCACCCGCAAATCGAATCGTGGGGGTGGTTCTGGAGCAGGAGCTGCCAGGCGTGGTCGAGGAAACCTGAGGAGGAGGAGGTCGCCGGTGAGGGGGCCGATGCGGGGGATTGCGGGATCGAGGGAATCAGCTCCGCCAGGAGGGACAGGGGTTCTGCGTAGGCACACAGGGCGGATTCGCAGGCGGCGTTGGCCTGCTTGAGGTAGACGCGGGCGGAGAGTACGCCGGGCAGCAGCGGCGCATATCGGGCGCCGCGCAGCTCGCCATCGACTTGCGGGAGTCGGTCAGGAAGGAATGGGACCTCCGCCAGGTAGTCCAGGTAGCTGCCATGGAGAACCTCGACCTTCTGCGATGCCCGGTTCACGTGCTCCACGAGGTCGGGAAGCTCCGGCTGATGGCCGGTGTGATCCGTGCCGTTGTTCAGCAGCACGGTGCCGGTGGGGGAGACGGGGGAGAGGAGGGCCGCTTCCCGCTCGACCTCCTCGATGGCCTTGCCCGGAGATGGAGGGACCCGCTCGCCGGGCCGGCTCACGTGGCCGATTCCCAGGTTGGCCGCATTTCCGTAGCTGCGAAGCTGGAACAGCATCCTCAGCTTCGTTCCGTCGAGCCCATGCCAGACGAACTCGGTCTGCACTGGCTGTCCGTCGAGCTGCGGTCCCATTCCGCGGGTCATGAGGCCGGCCGTGATGCCGAACAGCCGCAGGATCTGCGGGAGCTGCGGGATGTGGCCGAACATGTCGGGCGTGTAGCCGATCGGGAGCCAGCCACCCACACCGGAAGCGGTGCGGATTCCCCGCTCGAAGTTTCGGATGAGCGACTCGCCCGATACCAGGAACTCGTCCGGCTGCACGTACCACGGCCCGAAGAAGAGGCGGCCCGCCTTCACGAGGTTCTCCAGTGCCGCCCGCTTGTCCGGCCGGATCTCCAGGTAGTCCTCGATCACGATGGACTGGCCATCGAACGTGAACGACCGGAAACGGGGATCGGATTCCAGGGTGTCGAGCAGCCGATCCATCACGTGGACCATCTCGAATCGGAACCGCTCGAGCGGCCAGTACCACTCGCGGTCCCAGTGCGTGGATGAAACCAGGATTGCTCGGATCTTCTCCATCGGCCACTCCTGTCCCAACGGGTCCGGCGTCGAGACGGGGCCGAGTATAGCCCGCTGCCGGCCGCAGCAAAGCAAAAACACGCGCTTGCCTGCCGGACCGGCAGAACCGTATCATGGGCAGCGGCTGCGGGGGCCCGCGGTCCACGCGGTCTGCAGGAGGTCTCCATGCGTGGCGTTGCGGCGGTTCTGACGGGGCTGGTGGTTCTGACGGGGCTGGCTGCGGGGCCTGACGCCAGGCAACGGAAGGTGTCGGCACCGCTCCGGTTCCTGGAGTATTCCGGCCGCGAGGGGCTGGAGGTGAGGCTTCCCGGGCTCACAACCGGCGCTTCCGGTGGCTGTGCCCTCCCGGCGACCATTCGATTCGCCGGTCCGCCCGACGAGGAGACCTTGGCCCTGCTCGAGGCGGCGGGGGTGCAGTTCACGCACGTTTCGGGCCGTCGGCTCCACGTGGGGACGCTCTACCCGGTGCGCGTGCTCACGTCGGCTTTGGCGTTCGTGGAAATGCTGCCCGAAGTCGTGCGGGTGGAAGCCCACCTGGCCGTGCCGCAGCCTGCGATCACCGACAACGCTGCGGAGTTGACCGAGGCGTTGTCCGCCTGGAACACCGAGGGGGCGGACGGCCAACCGCTGGGCGGCAGCGGCGTGACGGTGGGGGTGATCGATTCGTGGATCGACCTGTTCCATCCGTCGTTCTTCCGGGCCGACGGCGGGTACTTCGACTGGGTCGACGTGGACGGAGATGGCGTCTTCCTGCCGGGAATCGACGGCGTGGATTTCGACCACGACGGGACGGTGGGCCCCAAGGAGATCCTCTGGCTCCTCAAGGGTACCGTCAGCCAGGGGCAGGACTGGGGGCAGCCGCCGGTGATCGAGAACGACGGAAAAGACTTTGTCCCCGATCTCGACTGGCTCTACCTGGACCAGAACAAGACCGGGAAGAGGGAGTTCGGGACCAAGCCCGGGTTTGCCGAGGGGTCGCCCGCGTACGGGGAACCGCTTTTCCTGGCGGATGACGTCGATGGCTCCGGCAGCCTGGACCCGGGCGAGAAGATCGTGCTGCTCAAGACCAGCAAGATCGCAGCCATCTACGTTCCGCTGGCGGGGCAGACGTTCGAGCGGGGCAAGAACCTCATCGAGTACGATCCCGGGACGATGGACGAAAGCCACGCGACCATGACCGTGGGCGTCCTGGCCGGCAACGACCGTATCCGGAGCCGCATCCGTGGGGTTGCTCCTGATGCCGACATCCTGTTGGCCGACATGTTCAGCGCGTACGAGTGGATGCAGTCCGAGGAGCAGGCCGCCGGTGCCTATGTCGAAGGGCTGCTCTGGCTCGCCGAACACGGTGCCCAACTGGTGATGCACGAATATGGTTCGCCGATCTTCGAGTTTGGCGACGGCTCCTCCGACATGGAGCAGGCCATCGACCAGGTGCTCGCCGAAAAAGGGGTGCCGAGCACGACAGCGGCCCACAACTATGCGGGGTACCCGATGCACGGTTCCACCGTCGTCCCGCCGGGGGACATGGTCCCGTTCGACATCGCCCTGTCCGTCTACGCGGAGTATCCCGACTATGCGGAGTATCTCACCCGGGTGTTCTATGCGACCGTGCGGTGGCGTTCTCCTGACGTGCCCGTGACCATGGAGCTCGAACTGCCGGATGGGACGAAGCGGACGCTCGCAGCAGCCTCGTTCGAGGAGGAGTTGGAGAACCACTATTTCTGGTACACGGGCCAGGAGACTTCCCCACGAGGGACGGTCATGGCCAACATCGTGCTCTATCCGAAACCGGGATTTGCCCCGGACGGAGTCCCGGGAGCCCTCGAGGCCGGCTCCTACGTGCTCCGGGTGGAGAACCCTTCGAACAAGCCTCTGCCGGTGGACCTGTTCGTGTCGGACCAGTTCGGCTACTTTGTGTCCGGCAAGCTCGAGACCTATGCGACCCAGGAGGGGACCATTGCTCCGCCTGCCACTGCGGATTCGGCAATCTCCACCGGGGCCATGCGGGCCAACAACGACTCCTGGGGCGGGGAGGTGCCGATCGGGGGGCTCTCCTGGTACAGCGGCCGGGGGCCGAGAATCGACGGCGTCCTCTCACTCGATGTCGTTGCCCCTTCCGATGCCCTGGCCGCCTGGCACGACCCGAAGACGGCCTACCCCCTGTTCACCTATGCCGGGGGCACGAGCGGAGCGCTGCCCCAGGTTACCGGCATGTTGGCGTTGCTGCTGCAGGCCGATCCGGCCTTCCCCAGGGACAAGATCCTGGACCGGTTGTGGGAAACAGCGATGTCCGACTCGTTCACCGGCAAGGTCCCGAACAACGACTGGGGGTATGGGAAGATCTCGGCCTACAGGACCGTGTTCGGCAAGGCGCCCGACGGGAATCTCCCTCCGGTGGCCAACGTCACGGCCCCGGACACGGTCTACCTCGACCAGGCGTTCCTGCTGGATGCCTCGCCCTCCTCGGATGCACAGGACGGGCCCGATGCGCTCACGGTGCGCTGGGATGTGGGGTACGACGGGATCTTCGAGAACCCATACTCAGCAGACAAGTTGCTGCCGCTGGGCCCCCTGGGCAAGCCCGGCCCGCTGCCGGTGCTGGCCGAAGTGCGGGACTCCGGCGGAGCATCGGCCCGTGTCCTGGTCCGCATCGAGGTGCTCGACGAGACGACGCCTCTTCCGCCCGAGCCGCTGCCGGAGGTGGGGCCCGAGATGCCGGCCGACGTCGGCTCCGCTGACGGTGGGGCCCTGGATGTCGCGGGCGGCGAACTCTCCGCTGCAGAAGGCAAGGCCGATGTCCAGCCCGGATCGCATCCCGGGGGCAATGGATGCGCTGCGGGCATGGCGCCCGTCAGCACCCCTTCGAGCCCCGGTATTGCTGGCGTGTTGCTGCTCGCCCTGGCCTTGCTGCTCCGGCGCAGCCCAGGTCGCAGGGGGTCATCTGAGCCGCATTGACATCATTGCGTCCCCGTGGGGGTTGACATCGCCGGGGAAACGTGTATACAGCGCTCCGTTTTCTACGACTTCTCAATGGGGGTGTCGACATGAAGAAGCTTGAGTTCCTGGCGTGCATGGCGGTTGCGGCGATGCTCTTCTCCTGCGGCGGCGGAACCGAGGAAGAGCCGGGGGAGGATCTGTTCATCGAGGACCTGGCTCAAGACGACGCGGTCGTTCCGCCGGAAGTGGCCGAAGAGGCCACCGGCGAGGAGTGCAGCCCCGTGTGTGTGGCCGGCTTCCACTGCGAAGACGGCCAGTGCGTGAAGGATGCCGGCGTCTGCGGAGACGGCCAGTGCGAAGGGGAAGAGACCTGCTCCAACTGCGCCCAGGATTGCGGACAGTGCGCTCCGGCCTGCCCGGATGGAACGTGCAACGGGACCGAAACCTGCACCACCTGCGCCCAGGACTGCGGCGCGTGCCCTCCCGGCTGCGGCGACGGCACGTGCGGCGGGACCGAGACCTGCACCTCCTGCCCGGACGATTGCGGTGCCTGTCCTCCCGTCTGCGGTGATGCCACGTGCAACGGGACCGAGACCTGCGAGAGCTGCCCGGGCGATTGCGGCCAGTGCCCGCTGGACTGCAATCCGCCGTGCGCTGCCGGAACCCACTGCGAAGAGGGCAAGTGCGTCCCCGACCAGGTCGGGCCGTGCCAGCCCAACGGCAATGTGGCCAACCTGAAGAGCTGCGCCGAAGGGGCCGTGGACGTCACCCTCAAGGGTGTCACAGTGACCTACGTGTTTGCCAAGGGCTACTTCGTGCAGGATGCCAGCGGCGCGACCGAGATCTACGTCGGTGACACGTGGGCCTATGCGGCGCCGACCGTCGGCCAGGTCGTGGACATCCACGTGACCGAGTACGGCAACTACAAGAATCAGCAGGAGGCCACCAAAGCGGATGCCCCCGTCGTCACCGGCAACACCAACGTGGAGACGATGAAGCTGGACGTGTCCGCGGGTACCCTGCCGTCCGAAGAGCTGGAAAGCCGGGTCATCAAGGGAAAGGGCTTCGTGGTCAACACCCTGAAGGGGAGCAACCTGACCGTTTCCTACGGGACCGCGTCGAAAGTCGTGTTCCGGGCCGATGCTCCGGGGACGCTCTGCGAGGGGGCCAAGTTCGAGCTGGTGTCCGGCGTGATCACGCAGTACGACGTCGACTACCGCCTCCAGTCCTTCCTGGCAGCCGACATCATCAACATCGACATCTCGGGCTGCAAGGCGGAGCCGGAGATGGACGAGTCGAACTGGGGCTTCGAGGAGACGACCCAGAACGACCCGCCCGCGGACTTCTTCAAGGCGACCGTGGATTTCACCGCGAAGTGGACCGCAGCTCAGAAGCACTCCGGGAACAACGGGTGCGAGCTTGTCTGGACGTCCCAGGACAACCAGGACCTCGTGGCCGGCTACTACAAGCCCGTGGCCGAGGGCAAGACCGTGGTCTTCAAGCTGTGGGGCCTCGACAATGATCCGGCGGGCCGCTATCGGCTCGGACTGGAGTTCTTTGATGCCAGCAAGGTCTCCCTGGGCAAGGAGTACTCCAGCGGGTACTCGGTGGATGGCGCCCAGTGGGTCGAGCTGATGTACTCCAAGGCGGCTCCGGCCGGAACCGCATCCGTGCGGTCGTTCGTCCGGCTGTACGACGTGGCCGAGGGATGGAAGGGCACCGCAACGGTGCACATCGACGACTGGAGCGTGGCGATCCAGTAGGTGGTATGATGGCGAAGATCCGTGTGCACGAGCTGGCTGAAGAGCTGAAGCTCGCGACAAAGGTCGTGTTGGTCCGCGCCAACGAGCTGGGAATCCCGGTGCGGAGCCACATGGCATCGCTGGACGAGGAGGAGGCCGAGGCACTCAGGACGGCCCTCCTGGCTCCGCCCGTCGAGAAGGCTCCGGAGGATCCCGGTCTGCCCAAGATCGACGAAGAACAGGAAGCCGTTCCTGCGGTCGAAGCGCAGGCTGCGGAGGACGTCGCCTCTGCCCGGAGCGATTCTTCGGAGGGGGAGGCCGTTCCGCCTGCTGAAGGGGCGGAGGGGGAGGCCGTTCCGCCTGCTGAAGGGGCGGAGGGGGCACAGGCCGAGCCGGCGGATCGCCCCGAGCCGGGCAACGAGCGGGATCAGAAGCCTCGTGACCCGAACCGCGGCCGGCGTCCCGACGGCCGTCGCGGTCCTGGTGGGCCGCAGGGTGGGCGCGGCCGCCGTGAGCAGCCGCTCTCGCAGGAAGACCCGTACTGGCAGTTCGGGACCCCTCCCGAGTACTGGGGTCAGACGCGGGGGGACCGCCGGACCGACCCGTCGGGGCTTCCCCCCGATGATCCTTACTGGCAGTTCGGAAGCCCGGTCGAAAGCTGGGGTTCGAGCCGAAAGAAGGCCGGGCAGGCCGATGCCAACCGGCCGCAGCAGCAACGCCCCCGCACCTACCTCGAGTGCCAGACCTGCGGCGTCAAGATCGAGAAGAAGCGGGCACACGGGGACAAGAAGGTCCCCTGCCCGTTCTGCAATCGCTGGATGAAAGAAGTCCGCTGAACCTGGTTCGCAAGCTGGATGAGAAGTGGAAACCATGGCTACGAATCCCGGATTCCTGGTTGAGCTCGGTCCCATCTGCGCGTTCTCCATCGAGTACGGTCCCAACGGGGTGCGCGGGATTCGGCTTCTGAAGCCGGGAGACGAGCATCTGTCGCCGCAGTCGGGCGATGCTGGGTGCCGCCACGGGAGCGACGCGACCGGTCGGTCCGGGGCCGCCACGGGGCTCGTCCCGGCGCTCTCCGGAGTGGAGGACGGTCGCCCGGTGCCCTATGCCGTGGCCGACCTGGCCGAGCGGCTGGTGGCGCTCATGGGGGGGCGTCCGCAGGGCCTGTCGGACGTGGTGCTGGACTTCTCGGGGACCGGCGATTTCGCCCGGAAGGTCTACGAGGAGTTGCGCAAGGTTCCGGCAGGCGAGACGGTGACTTATGCCGAGCTGGCCGCTCGGGTCCGACGGCCGGGTGGTGCCAGGGCCGTTGCGCGGGCCATGGCGACCAACCGATGGCCTCTCGTGGTGCCGTGCCACCGCGTCGTGGGGAGCGGCGGGCGGCTCACCGGGTTTTCCGGGGGGCACGGACTGTCGACCAAGGCACGCCTGCTGGCCGCTGAAGGGGTGCTGCTTCCCCTTCCTCCGGATACCGGGCTGGATGCCTCGCTGTTCGAGCCCTGGGCCTGGGATGTCGCGGTCTGTTCGCTGGCCAGCAGGGACCGGCTTCTTGCAAAGGTCGTCGAGGCCGTCGGCTCCGACCGGTTGCGCCAGGACGCCCCGGGCAACCCGTTCGGCGCTCTGGCGGAGGCCGTCTGCTACCAGCAGCTTGCAGGTAGCGCCGCTGCTGCCATCTTTCGCAAGGTGAGAGCCGCCCTGGGGGGGGAGGTGAGCCCGCAGTCGGTCCTGCGGACCGGGGAGTCGGCGCTGCGGAATGCAGGGCTGTCGGGCAGCAAGACCGCCACGCTGCTCGAGCTGGCGGAGCGGGTTGCAGACGGACGCATCGACCTGGACGGACTGGGCGCTGCCTCGTACGAGGAGGTTGTCCAGGTTCTTACCGAGGTGAAGGGAATCGGCCCGTGGACGGTGCAGATGTTTGCCATCTTCCACCTCGGACTGCCCGATATCTTCCCGCCGTCCGACCTGGGAATCCGCAAGGCGGTGACGAAGATGCTTCGAGCCGCTGATCTCCTGAGTCCTGAGGAGGTCGCTACCGTTGCCGAGCGCTGGGCCCCGCTGCGCACCGTCGCCACCTGGTACCTCTGGCGAAGCCTCGGCACGGTGACGCTCGGTTAGCCCCCCCAGCCGCCAGTCAAAAGCCCCCCCGCACTCCCCCCGTACCGTCCTATGTCTTCCATTCGCCCCATTCGTCCCATTCGTCCTATTCTCCCCTCACTCCAGCATTCTCCGCACCGCCCACCGCAGAAAGACTCGCCCGTAGGTGTAGCTTTCCTTCCCGAGCAGGTAGACCGAGACGGCCCAGAGCAGCCAGGAGAACCCGTAGATTCCGGGTCCTCCCACGACCAGGACCAGCGGCTCCTCGAAGTAGACCGCAGCGATGCCGCATGCAGCGACTGCCGGCCAGCCGAGCAGGAAGCTCAAGGCCAGAATCAGCAGGCCCAGGATGAGCCTCGGGGTCGGCTTTTCCCCGAACGCGCTCAGGTCGGCCTTGTCGGCAATAGCCTGGCTGGCGAAGTGGGTTCGTGCAAGGCGCTCTCGGAGGGCCGTCGGGAGGAGTTGCAAGTCGAATACCTCACGGCTTCTTCGGTTCCGGTTCCCCGGGGAAGCGGCGGACCCTGAACCGATCGCCCCCGTCCTGGATGATCCGGCGGTACCAGTCGTCGGGGAGGGGCGGGTGAGTCACCACCCCCTGGGAATCACGGACGTTTCCGTCCAGGTACTTCACGAACAGGTCCATGCCGAGCTGCCGCCACCGGGTGACGGTGCGGGCCGCCTGGTCGGAGCTGTATCGGGTGAGGTACTCCCGTGCCAGCTCGGGCGACTGCCTGTAGAGGGCGGTCGCCGCCTTCTCGATGTCGGCCTGGCGGGCGAGGAAGGAACCCTCCAGCTCCCACTGGACCGGCTTGACGTCCTGGATGATGTCCATGTAGCGGGTGTAGGTCCAGTTGGCGACGAAGTTGAACACCCAGAAGGCCGAGTCCCAGGAGAACTGGCGGAACGTCCCGGTTCCCTTCCGGAAGTTGTACGGGGCTTCGGTGATTCCGGCGTACATCGGGACGTAGACCGAGGTGGCGGCATCGTCGACACCGAACCAGAGCACTCCGCCGATTGGATCCGGGAGGGCTGAGCGCATCTGGGCGATGAAGGAAAAGCCCGTCTGCTGGGTGGCTGTGGAGCGTTCGTTGAGGTACTTCACTCCGTCCACCTCCCAGAAGAGAGGGCGCCACCGGTACGGGAGATGGAACGGTCCGGCACCGACCCCCAGGGTCAGGTCGTAGGGGGTTCCCTCGAAGTGATCCCGCATGGCCTCGAACAGGTCGTGTGGCGTCAGCTTGCGGTCCGGCTCGATCCACAGGGGGAGCTGGACGTCCTTGCGCTCCTCGCTGAGGAAGTCGGCCGGGAGTTCGAGCGAAGGGGCAATGCGGCGGAAGAAGCTCCAGACCCTGGCCTCGCAGACCCGGGCATCTTCAAAGGTCAGGGGCTGGTAGGCATCGGAGAAGTGGAAGTCCTCGTCGTTGCCGGTGAAGAACCCCTTTTCGCGGGCAAAGGAGATGACGTCGGGCGAGTAGAGGCAGTTCTTGGACTCATCGAGCGGGAAGCGGCCGATCCGGGCGTAGTTGGCATGGGCGGACACATATCCGTCCGGCACCCGGAGTGCGACCCAGACTGCGCCTTGCGTCTCCGGGCCCTTGCCGATCATGACCATGAACCAGACCTCGGTGGGGTCTGCGATGGAGAATGCCTCACCGGAGCTGCAATAGCCGTGGGTCGCTACCAGCTCGCCCATGATGAGGATCGCGTCCCGTGCGGTCCTGGCCCGCTGCAGCGCCAGGTACATCAGGCTCCCGTAGTCGATGCCCCCTTTGGGGTTGATGAGCTCCTCCCGGCCGGTGAACGTGGTTTCTCCGATGGAGACCTGGTGCTCATTCATGTTGCCGACCACGGAGAAGGTCTGGGGGACCTGGGGGATCCGCCCGATGAACCGGCCGGTGTCCCACTCGATGACGTCGACCATCTCGCCGGCCTGGTGCAACCCCGGAGGCGTGTAGTACAGCTCACCGTACAGCTCGTGGGAATCCGCTGCATACGTGATCAGGGTCGAGCCGTCGGCCGATGCCGCCCTCGTGACGAGAAAGTTGGTGCACGGGCTGGCCGCGGACGGCAGGAGGAGCAGCAGGGCAATGACAAGAACGCGAACCATGGGATTCTCCAGTCGGCGGTGGCCCGGCGCGGCAGTCTCCACGTCCGGGCAGCGTCCGGGGGCACTCTACAACGGATGCGCCCCTCCGAGCAACAGCGCGACGTTTCCTGGGCACCGATGCTGAGGCCGGATCGCCAATTGCCTTGCAACCGAGCGCACTCTGTAGTTTAATGCCGCCCCTGT
>Ga0233425_10003398_pt1 | contig 28948 bp, 32 predicted proteins | sample Watercolumn_Towu_2_FD_181712 | JGI IMG/M metagenome (GOLD analysis project Ga0233425, IMG submission 181712) | Freshwater microbial communities from Lake Towuti, South Sulawesi, Indonesia - Watercolumn_Towuti2014_140_MG | ecosystem: Environmental > Aquatic > Freshwater > Lake | place...
TCCTGATGCCTGACGTACCGACAGCCTTCTCTCCTAACGGCGACGGGCAGAACGACATCTTCCGCGTGCGTGGCGGACCGTTCAAAACGCTGACGCTGAGGATCTACAACAACTGGGGACAGCTCATCTTTGAAAGCAACGACCAGGGCACCGGCTGGAACGGCACCTTCAACGGCACAGAGCAACCGATCGGCGTGTATGTGTGGGTCGTCGACGTGGAGATGCTCAACGGGAAACTAATCAAGAAAACGGGTGATGTCACATTATTAAGGTAAGCATGAAAAAACAAATTATACTCTTTTATTCGGTCCTGCTGATGGGAAGCGGTGCATTGAAAGCACAGGATTTCCATTTGTCGATGTACGATGCAGCCCCGATGTTCCTGAACCCTGCCCTCACCGGCGTGGTGGATGCCAACTTCAGGGTGCATGCGCAATACAGGAATCAATGGCGCACCGTGACCTTCAAGCCATACAACACGGCGCTCATCAGCCTTGATGCTCCTAAAGGCAAATGGGGATTCGGCGGGCAGATCATGAACATGCGCGCGGGCATCGGCAACTACAATGTGCTGCAGGGCCTGCTGTCCGTATCGTATGCGGTATCGCTCGACAAGAAGCGCCTCAACAATATCTCGTTCGGCCTGCAGGCCGGCGCTACCCAAAAACGCGTCGAGGCGGGCTTATACACCTTCGATAACCAGTACTCGAACCAGAACGGCGGCTCTTTCGACAATTCCCTGCCGAGCGGAGAATCCTTCAACAGGCAGTCGTTCGTGACACCGCAGCTGAACGCCGGCTTCATGTACTTCAACTCCAAACAGCAGGCCAGGCTCAATCCTTTCCTGGGCTATTCGGCGTTCAACCTGTCCAATCCGAAGGAAACGTATTACAGCACCAGCAACCGCCTGCCGATCAGGCATTATGCGCATGCGGGTGTGAGGATCAACATCACGGAGCTGTTCTATGTGTTGCCGAAAGCGCTGATCATGCTGCAGAAGAATGCCTCCGAGCAGATCTACTCCGTGGATGCGGGCTATTTCTTCAAGGAGCAGGAGTTCTACCTGCTGGCGGGCCTCAACTACCGCGTGAAAGACGCCAGCGTGATCTATATCGGCGCCCGCAAGAACAACTACATTGCCAAGATCGGCTATGATGCCAATGTATCATCCCTGAAAACTGTTTCGAAATACAGGGGCGCCTTTGAAATTTCCTTCACCTACCTGGCGAAAAAATCAAAATCAAAAGAAGTTCGTCACTGCCCTAGACTATAATACTACGTATGAGAAAACTAATTTTACTTACCCTTCTCCTGGCTACTGTCAGCGCCTTCAGCCAATCCAAGAACCTCTGGCTGAAATATGCGGATGCCGCGTATGAGAAAAAAGATTACCCGACCGCGATCTCCTACTACACCAAAGTGCTCGATGATACCACCGTGTTGAACGAGCTCATCCTTCCGTACGAGGTGCAGCTGGTGAACCTGAAAACAAAGGATTTCAAACAGGACAGCACGAAGAGGAAAAACCAGGCGGCGGCAACGGGAACGGCGACCTCTGCGCCAAAAGAAATCTCGAAAGCGGATTACATCAACCATAAGCTGGCGCATGCCTACCTGCTGAGCTTCGATTACGCGAATGCGTCGGTCTTTTTCAAGAAAGGAGTGGACAATGGCTCTTATCCGGGCGACGCTTATTACTATGCGATCTCGCTGATGCACCTGAAAGATTACAAAAAAGCGATGGCGAACCTGGAAGAGCTGATGAACAGCACGGCTAATGACTCTATCAAATCGGCGATCCAGAAAAAGATCAGCTCCTGCTATTTCGCCCTGGACACGAATAACTACAAGCAGCAGATCATCGTCAAAAAAATGGACACGGTCGTGTTCAATACGGGCACTGCCAGCTTTGCGCCGATGTATTGGGGAAGCCCTACCAAGTTATTGTTTACCAGCGCGCGCAAGGGCGGTGTGCTCATCGACCCGGAGAAACAGGACTCGAGGTATCTATGCGATCTGTACTACACGGAGCTGAAGGATACGGGCTGGACAAAAGCCACAAACTTCGGAAGACCGGTGAATACAGGCTTACACGAGGGATCGAGCGTGGTGTCAGCCGACGACATCATGTTCTTCACCCGCTGGAGCGATGCCAACCGCAACGAATCCTTCATCTATATGGCTAAAATGAAGGACGGCCTTTTCTATGAAGCCTATAAGCTTTCGGAAACCGTGAACCGCAGCGGCTATAAAGCCATGCAGCCCTACATTTCCTTCGACGGCACCAAGCTGTTCTTCTCTTCCAATAAACCGGGCGGCAAAGGCGGCTTCGACCTGTACATGTGCAACATCGACGAGAACGGCCTCACAGGTGAAGCGATGAACCTGGCTGCAATTAATACGGCCGGCGATGAGGTGACTCCGTTCTTCCACGGCATTTCCAACACCCTCTTCTTTGCTTCCAACGGTCACACGGGCCTCGGCGGACTGGATATTTTCAAGAGCACGCTGAATGTGGACGACTCGGTATATGCTTTCCCTAAAAACCTTGGAAGACCGATCAACTCCAGCAAGGACGATGCTTATTTCATCCTAGACCGGCTCCAGACCAAGGGCTATTTCTCCAGCGACCGCGAGGATTGCCCGGGCGGGAACTGCTACGACATCTATGAGTTTGAGAACGAGCCGATCGTGTTCGACATCAGCGGCTATGTGACGGATGACGAAACGGGCAATCCGATCCCGAGCGCGCTCGTCACAATCAAGGATGTGCACAACGACGAGGAACCTATGTTCCTGATCACCGACGAAAAAGGCTATTATTCCTCTCCATTGAAGGAAAACATGGATTACTTCCTCAAGGCCCAGAAAAAAGGCTACCAGGCAAGCTCCTCGAGCGCCACCACCAAAGGCTTAACGGAAAGCGCACACATCGAAAGGGATTTTGTGCTGGTAAAGATCCCCGAAACGGATATCGTGATCGAAGGGATCGAATACGACCTGAACAAAGCGACCTTAAGGCCTAAATCCCTGGAGATCCTGAACAAGATCTATGATTATTTAGAACTCAACGACAACTTCAGCATCGAGATCAACGCGCACACCGATACACGGGGAAGCGATAAGCTGAACCTGAAGTTATCGCAGGCGCGCGCGAAGTCATGTGTGGATTACCTGATCAGCAAAGGCATTGCGAAGGAGCGGCTGATTGCTACAGGTTATGGCGAAACACAGCCTTTGATCCCTGATTCTGAAATTGCGAAGATGGTTCCGAAGAGCGACGAGTTTGAAGAAGCTCACCAGAAGAACCGGAGAACGGCTTTCAAGATCCTGAAAGAGGGCGACCTGAAAGCGAAGTAAGATATAAAAAAGAAAAGGGATACAGTGTATCCCTTTTTGGTGCTCTTATGATGCGTTTATCGGATCTCCCACTCTTTCCATTCCATTTCCTCGCCGTTTAAAATACCCAGGTAGCTATGGTAGCGCTCGGAGGAGATCTCTCCTGCCTCCACAGCCTTGATCACCGCACAATGCGGCTCATTGACGTGCAGGCAGTTGTTGAACTTACAGTCGTTCATCCGCTCGCGGATCTCGGGAAAATAATGCCCGACCTCCTCCTTTTTCATCTCCACCAGGCCCAGCTCCTTGATGCCGGGTGAGTCGATGATATCTCCCCCGAAAGACAAGGGAAAGAGCTCGGCGAAGGTGGTCGTGTGCATGCCTTTCAGATGCGCGGAGGAAATATCGCCGGTGCGCAGGTTCAGGGAAGGATCGATGGCATTCACCAGGGTCGTTTTCCCGACGCCGCTATGGCCCGCAATGAGCGAGGTTTTATCTTTCAGAACGCTCTTCAGCGATTCGATATCGGAGGCGTCAAAGGAGGAAATTAAAAAACACTCATAGCCGATGGAGCGGTACAGGTCCATGATCTCCTGCTGAAATTCCAGCCCTTCCTCATCCAAGACATCTTTTTTGTTGAAGACGATCTTTGCCGGAATATCGTAAGCTTCAGCCGTTACGAGAAAGCGGTCGATGAAGCCAAGCGAGGTGCGCGGCGCGACCATAGTGGCGACGAGGATGGCCTGGTCGAGGTTGCTGGCCAGGATGTGCGCCTGCTTCGACAGGTTGATGGATTTGCGGATGATGTAATTCTTCCGCTCGTGGATCTTCACGATCTGGCTGCCGTCGCGGTCGGTTTCATAATCCACGATGTCGCCCACAGCCACGGGATTCGTGGTTTTGCGGTCATCGAGGCGGATCTTCCCTTTCAGGCGGCACTCCAGCAGCTCACCGTCCTGCGCGCGAACGAGGTACCAGCTTCCGGTAGATTTGACAACAAGGCCTTGCATGCTGCGAAAATACGCATAATTGCTCATAAACTATCTTCAATCTTAACTTCTGATTTTATAGTATCTTTGAAACTCAACATTCAAGTTAAAGCCAATGACTTATATATGTAATTCCTGTGGAAAAGAACATTCCGATTGGCCGGCTATTACCTATTCCGCGCCATCTTACTATTTTGAGCTAAGTGACGATGAAAAAGAAAAAAATGCTGAGCTTGGCAGCGATTATTGCATCATTTATCATGAGCATCAAACAGACAGATTTATCAGGTGCGTGCTATTTCAGAAGGTTATAGATCATTGTAGTGATCTGGAGTACGGACTTTGGGTATCTCTCAGCGAATCAAACTATAAAAACTATGCCGACAATTTTCAAAACAAAAATCATATCACACAATACTTCGGCTGGCTATCCAATTTTTTACCTGATTATTCATATGGAGCAAGCATTCCAACCTTGGTAAAAACGAAAGCAGGAAACAAGAGGCCCGAAATTATTCCTGATCCGGAATTTGATCACGCCTTTGTGAGAGACTATTATCGTGGTATTACAAGAGAAGAAGCTGAAAAAAGGGTTCAACGTATACTATCTAATGATTCCCAGAGGATATGAGAACCTTAGAGCAAATTCAAGCCGATATTTCCTTTCTTTCAAAAGAAAAACAAGGCTTTTTTTCGCGGCTGTTTAGCTCAACTACTAAAAGAATTAATGACCTGAGAATTTTGGAAAAAAAGGCAATAGCTACCTTGCTGTATGAGAACAATGACCAATACAGGAATTTATCGGACGAAAATGCTGCCCTGCTGGCAAATACGCATTGGTCTTTAAAAATCATAGACTGTGACAACGCAGGAAGAAGCTTCTATTATACCAATCACATTGAGGCTGTTCTCGAAATGAAAGGATTTCTTCATGGAAAGGGAATCGCCTACTATCTTACGCTCCCTGAGAGATCTCCAGAGTTTAGTTATATCAATTCACTGGGAGAATTTGAATTATATAATGCAGAACAATTTTTGGAATCCGGAATCCTTCCCGGCTCTTTCGAATGCTATACAGATACCAAAGGCAGAGTGACTGTAGAAAAAACTGTTCAAAAATCCAGCACCCTATATGCCAGAATCATTATTAAAAATGTGATTGCCGACCCGTTTAACGGCCATTCCACAAAGCGAAAAAAATTTCTGAAGAACCGGCAGGACATGCAGAACCTTATCCGTAACCGGGTTATTGTTCCTTAACAATCATTATATCACATTTAGGATTATAATCCTTATTTTTGAGATGCAAAGCATTCTCTATGTCAATACAAGTCAACAATGTCACCAAGCTCTACGGCGCTCAAAAAGCGCTGAATAATGTCTCCTTTGAAATCGGCACCAATGAGATTGTAGGATTTCTGGGCCCGAACGGCGCCGGAAAAAGCACCATGATGAAGATCCTCACCTGCTATATTCCCGCTACCGAAGGAAGCGCGAAAGTCTGCGGGTTCAACACCAGCGACCAAACGGTAGAAGTGCGCCGCCAGATCGGTTATTTGCCGGAGCATAACCCGCTGTACCTCGACATGTATGTGAAGGAATTCCTGGAGTTTACGGGAAAGCTCTACAGCGTAAAGAACATCAAATCCCGCGTGGCCGATATGATCGACATGACGGGCCTGCAAAAGGAGCAGAACAAAAAGATCGGCGCCCTCTCCAAAGGCTATCGCCAGCGCGTGGGCCTGGCGCAGGCCATGATCCACGATCCGAAAGTGCTCATCATGGACGAGCCTACAACCGGCCTCGATCCTAACCAGCTGGAAGAGATCCGGGGGCTCATCAAAAAGCTTGGCAAGCAAAAGACCGTGATGCTGAGCACTCACATCATGCAGGAAGTGGAGGCCGTCTGCGACCGCGTCATCATCATCAATAATGGCGCCATCGTTGCCAACGACACCACACAAACCTTACAGCAAAGCACGACGAAGCAGGTCATCACGGTGGAATTCGACAAAGCCGTGAACAAGCAGGACCTGAAAAATCTGGCCGGCGTGGAAGAGGTGATCCTCATCTCCAATAACAACTGGAAAATCGTAGCAGATCCAGCCCTGGACGTACGGAAAGAGCTGTTCAACTTTGCCGTAAAGAACTACGTCAGCATTCTCACCCTGAATAAAGAAGAGCAAAAGCTGGAGGATGTCTTTAAACAGCTAACGAAAAAATAAATGAAAACCTACAAGCTCTATTCAGCCGGAAAATTCACGACTTCCAAAAAAACACTCGAAGTCCGGAATCCATACAATGGCAGCCTTGTAGCCAAAACCTGGCTGGCCGATAAACAGATCCTGAATAAAGCGATCGAAAAAGCGCTGTCGTTGCAGGATACGCTGAAGGCCCTGTCCTCCCTGCAAAAGTTCACGATCCTTTCCCGTATCTCGCAGGAGCTGAATGCCAACAAAGCCTACCTGGCGGAGATCATGTCCCTTGAAAGCGCCAAGCCCCTGAAGTATACGCTGGGTGAGATAGACCGCTCGGTGCAGACCTTCCTGATCGCCGCCGAAGAAAGCAAACGATTGCCCAAAGATTACCTGTCGCTCGACTGGACCGCCAATGGCGCCGGGAAAGAAGGCATCGTCAATTACTTCCCGATCGGATTGGTGGCCGGCATCGCTCCCTTCAATTTTCCGATGAACCTGGCTGTGCACAAAATAGCACCGGCTATTGCCGCAGGCTGCCCGATCATCCTAAAACCGGCGAGCAGCACACCGCTTTCGTGCCTTGAGCTGGCAAAGATCATCGACAGGACGGATCTTCCAAAGGGCGCTGTCTCTATTTTGCCGATGGACCGGGAAACCGGGAACCTGCTGGTTACCGATGCACGCTTTCAACTGCTGAGCTTCACCGGCTCTCCGGACGTGGGCTGGAAAATGAAAGCGCAGGCGGGTAAGAAAAAGGTCGTGCTCGAGCTGGGCGGCAATGCGGCCACAATCATCGCAGAATCTGCAGACCTGAAAGATGCCCTGCCGAAATCGCTCATGGGCGCCTTCTCCTACAGCGGGCAGATCTGCATTCATGCGCAGCGCTTTATTGTGCATGAGTCGCACGTGAAAGCCTTTACAGCGGCCATGAAAGCGGCCGCGCTGAAGCTAAAGTACGGCAACCCGATAAAAGCCGACACGGATATTTCGGCGATGATCGACGAGGAAAATGCGATCCGCGTGGAGCAATGGGTTGCAGAGGCCGTCAGGCAGGGAGCTAAGCTCATCTGCGGCGGGAAACGGAAAGGCGCTTATGTAGAGCCTACCATCCTGACCAACTGCAACGCGACAATGAAAGTGTATGCCGAGGAGGTCTTCGGACCGGTGATCTGCATCAACAGCTACAACACCATACAGGAAGCCATCGACATGGCCAATAATACAAAGTTCGGCCTGCAATGCGGCGTCTTTACAGACTCCGTTGCCGAGCTCGATCAGTGCTTCCGCCAGATCCAGGTGGGCGGCATCATCCATAACCATGTTCCTACGCTGCGCTTCGACCAGATGCCTTACGGCGGGATCAAGGAAAGCGGCCTGGGCCGCGAGGGCGTGAAATATGCCATCATGGACATGATGGAAGCTAAAGTGCTGGTGAAATGATCTCATGAGCATTGATGTCCAGAATGCTAAACACAGACAGGACGTAACACTTATCGCCCTCCGGAGGGGGAAATATTCTGATTACCTTAATCCCAAAAAACTATCCTATCTTCGTTTCTATGCATGATGTATTCAAAGACCTTACCGTGATCGAGCTGGCGGGTGTATTGGCGGGACCTTCTGTAGGCCTGTTCTTTGCGGAGCTTGGCGCGAAGGTCATCAAAATAGAAAATCCTAAAACCGGGGGCGATGTGACACGCAGCTGGAAGCTTTCTACGGAAGACCCTTCGGAAAAGGACAGCGCTTACTACTGGAGCGTCAATGCCGGAAAGGAAGTTCTGTTCCTCAACCTGAGCGACGCAAAAGACCTGGAGCAGTTGTATGCGCTTGCCAAAACTACCGATATCGTGATCACCAATTACAAAGCCGGCGATGATCAAAAACTGAAGGTGGATTACGCGACCTTGTCTGCGATCAATCCTTTACTAATCTACGCCTCTGTTAATGGCTTTGGCAAAGATCAGCCACGTACAGCCTACGACCTCATTCTCCAGGCGGAAAGCGGCTTTATGTTCATGAATGGCGAAAAGGATGCAGCGCCGCTGAAAATGCCGGTGGCTCTCATCGATGTGCTTGCGGGGCATCAACTGAAGGAAGCGGTGCTGATAGCCCTGCTGCAGCGCTATAAGAAGGGCAAAGGCATGACCCTTAGCGTTTCGCTCTTCGATACAGCCATTGCTTCGCTGGCCAACCAGGCCACGAACTGGCTCATTGCCCATCACCTGCCTGTTTCCCAGGGCTCGCTGCATCCTAATATTGCGCCTTATGGAGAACTGTTCACCACGGCCGATCATCATACGATTACCTTCGCCATTGGCAGCGACCGGCAATTTCAGAAGCTCTGTGGCATTCTCGGACTTGAAATCGCCCGGGATGCCCGTTATGCCAGTAATCAGGAGCGTGTGAAACACCGTGAAGAGCTCTCTGCCATTCTTGGCGAAAAAATCAGGGGCCACTCTTTTCAGGACCTTTACCAGGCTTGCCTGGAGCTGGATATCCCTATCGGAAAAATCCGCAACCTGGAGGAAGTATTCCAATTACCGGAAGCACAACAGCTGGTACGGAGCTGGCAGATCAAGGGGAAGCCCCTGAAAACGGTGAGTTCCATTGGATTTACAATTGACCCCTAAAAATAAGTTACTACAAATGGATGTTATAGAAGACATCATCAACCTTGATCTTCCTCCCTCAAAAAGGTGGGGATTCCTCATTGATTACAAAAATGAAACCAATGAGTTGCTTGGGTACTATCTGAATGATTTTGAAGGTGCTGATTTTATCTTTCATCTCATCAGCGACTATAAAAAGCAGATTATCTCCTCCGAATATCTGGAAGAGATAGAGTTCATCGCTTCCATCTCTGACTTCTCTCCGGATCAGGTACTCATTGCGAATCTGTATTATGATGTTCTGAAGTTTTATTTAGGCTGTACGGCTTTCGCAACAGAATATAACGGCACAATATACCATTCCAGAAACCTGGATTGGCACACAGATAATAATCTTCTGGGTAAACACTCCAGAATTTTTGATTTTCAAAGAAATGGTAAAACAATTTTTAAAACAGTAAGCTGGCCAGGATTCATCGGAGCCCTGTCAGGCATGAAGCCCGGCAAATTTTCATTGACCCTGAATGCTGTACTGAGTAATGACAGCCCTGAGATCGCTTTGCCCGTTTCATTTTTATTGCGTGACATTTTAAATTCAGCCAACTCGTTTGAACATGCGAAAACAATATTGGAAACGACCATCATCGCCAGCGATTGCCTGATCCTGTTATCGGGCACCGAATCAAAGGAAATGGCAGTGATTGAAAGAACGCCGAAACGATTTTCTACCAGAGTATCTCAAAACGGATACATTATTGTCACGAATGATTACAAGCAGCTGGAGAATAATATCACCGGCGAAAGCCTGCTCCAATCAACCTCCTGCGGGCGTTATGACAGAGCGGAGCAATTAATCGCTATCCATTCCCCTGAAAACAGCGAAGAGTGCCTGGAGATTTTAAAAGATAGAGAGGTCATGATGAACATCACTGTGCAACAAATGGTATTTAACACTAAAAACGGAACGATTCAACTGATTAAAGCCAGCGGTATCTCGCCAAAAAATCCATAATCCTGTTATCCTGCAAACTGTTACACCTACCTTTTTTGTGAACTAATCAACACCCATTGTCAGTACTATTTGATAGTTTTTATAGGGTATTATTTGTAAACTTGTTACATAAAATTACCCTATGATCCGTCTGTCATTTTTGCTCCTGGCTCTGCTGCTGATGCCTCTGTCCTCTTTTTCCCAGTCGAAGGATACCGTTCTGCTCATGAACGGGAACATTGTCGTGGAAAAGGTCATCGATACGGTGATAGGCGCCGTCACCGTCATGCATCCGGAGAAAGCGGGCGAGAAGCTGCATTTCGAATACGACCAGATCTATGCGGTGAAATATGCCAGCGGCTTCACCGACTACTACTACAGGCAGGACAGCCTTTTAGGCAATTACTTTACACGCGACGAAATGGAATATTATATCTACGGCGAGCGTGATGCCCGCAAAGGCTTTAAGCCCCGCGGCTCCCTGATCGGCGCCGGCGCAGTAGGCCTGGTGAGCGGCGGCCTCGGTATTTTCTTTGCACCTGTGTTTCCTGTCGGCTATATGGGCCTGAGCGGCATCCCGAAGGTCCGCATCAGGCACAGCACCATCAGCAATCCCAACTACATCGAACACGACGCTTATATCCTGGGCTATGAGCGTGTGGCACGAAGCAAGCGCCGGCTGCAATCGCTTCTCGGCGGGGCCATTGGCCTGGCGGCCGGCTACGGCCTCTATTTCGGTGTCCTTAAAAATGCGCTGCCGACGACCTTAAACATCAGCTTTAAATAACATTCGCCATACCTTATGCAACAAAAAATCGTGCTCCTCGGATCGGGAGAATTAGGAAAAGAATTAGTCATTGCCCTGCAGCGCCTCGGCCAGTATGTGATCGCCGTTGATTCTTATGAGGGCGCTCCGGCCATGCAGGTGGCCCACGAGCATGAAGTGATCAATATGCTGGATGGCGCCGCCCTGGATGCAGTGATTGCCAGGCACAAGCCCAACCTTGTGGTCCCCGAGATCGAAGCGATCCGTACCGAACGTTTCTACGAATATGAGCAGCAAGGCATCACCGTGGTGCCAAGCGCCAAAGCCGCCAACTTTACGATGAACCGTAAAGCCATCCGTGACCTCGCCGCTAAGGAGCTGGGCCTGAGAACGGCCAGCTACCGCTATGCGACCAACCTTGACGAATTTAAAAGCACCGTCGCAGCCATCGGCATTCCCTGCGTGGTAAAGCCCCTGATGAGCAGCAGCGGAAAAGGCCAGAGCGTGGTGAAAACGGAAGCCGACATCGAAAGATCGTGGAGTTATGCGATGGAAGGATCACGCGGCGATTATAAGGAAGTGATCGTGGAAGAGTTTATCAGGTTCCATGCCGAGATCACCCTGCTCACCGTGACGCAAACATCGGGAAAGACCTTGTTCTGCCCGCCTATCGGGCACAGGCAGGAGCGCGGCGACTACCAGGAAAGCTGGCAGCCCTGCGCCATCAGCGAACAGGACCTGAAAGATGCGCAGGACATGGCTGCCAAAGTCACCGAAGCGCTTAGCGGCGCCGGCCTGTGGGGCGTCGAGTTTTTTCTGACGGAGAAAGGCGTTTATTTTTCGGAGCTTTCGCCACGCCCGCACGACACCGGCATGGTGACCCTGGCCGGCACTCAGAACCTCAGTGAGTTCGAGCTGCATGCCCGTGCCATCACCGGCCTGCCCATTCCTGAGATCACACTGGAGCGCTGCGGAGCTTCTGCCGTAGTGCTGGCAACAGCCGAAGGCAGGAATCCTTCCTATACCGGCGTGGAAGAGGTGTTAAGCCATCCCTTAACCGACGTCAGGATCTTCAATAAGCCAGGCACGCGCCCATACCGCCGCATGGCTGTTGTGCTTACCTACGACAAGCCCGGTAGCAATGTGGATGCCGTCAAGGAAAAAGCGATTGATCTGGCGAAACGCATCAGGGTCATAAACGGATAAGACCATGAGAAGAGCGCTGCTGATCATCCTGGTGTGTAATGCCTGCCTTGCGGTTTCTCAAAGCAGCCTGTTCCCGGAGCATTTGCAAAAAACGCAGATCGCCCGGTTACAAAGCAGCGACTCGTTGGTCTATTACCAATGCCACGTGGACGAAGCCTCCCAGGAGCTCACCACCAGCAGCGGCCAAAAGATCGTTTCCAAAAAAAGACGTGTGACGATCACCGAGAAGTTTGTGATCCAAAGAAAAGATTCGGTATACTCCTGCCGGTACTACACCTCGCCGCTGACTAACTATCCCAACAAAAAATTTCCTTACCTGACCCTGAAAGAAGTGAGCAGCTGGAATTTTGAGCTACAGCGATCAAAGACATTAACGACCGAAGAGGTATTGCTGGCGGCGGCGATGGAAACCAAAACCCACGCCATCATCAACTACGACCTTAACATCAACAAAAGCTGCCCGAACGAGGTCATCATCTGCTACAAAAAAAGCCGCGAGCAGCTGATCGTGGAAGGCGATTACCTGTTGAGTAAATTGCTCAAATGCAACTAGGTTTTATTTAAACCACATAGAAAACACAGCAATCCTTAACCGCAGAGAAGCAAAGAAGACGCAGAGAACTCAGAGATTATAAAGCAAGACTTCTGCGTTCTCAGCGCCAAAAACCTCTGCGCTCTTTGCGTTTAGCTGTTATCTATTCTTCCTTACTTCTTCTTAATCGTCTTCAGCTGGATCAGATCCACTAAAAAGGCAAAGGCCATGGAGAAATAGATATAGCCTTTCGGAATTTTGAAATGCAGGCCTTCCGCCAGAAGCGACAAGCCGATCATCATGAGGAAGCACAGGGCAAGCACCTTGAAGGAAGGATGCTTCTGAATGAAGTTACTGATGGGCTTTGATGCCACCAGCATAATGCTCACCGCTACAATCACCGCCGTGTACATGATCCACAGCTCCTGCACCATCCCCACGGCCGTGATAATCGAGTCGATGGAGAATACCAGGTCCAGCAGGATGATCTCGGACAATAATTTCTTAAAGCTTCCCCGGCTGGTAGCCGGGCCGGCGTCATCGGAGTTTTCCTCCGTTTTGTGGAAAATTTCTTTGGTGCTTTTGTATAAGAGAAAAATACCACCGGCAATCAGAATAAGGCCTTTTCCGGAAATGCCGGTATCGAATACGGTGAACAATACCGTATCGAGCTTCAGAATCCAGGAGATCACGGCCAGCAAAGCCAGGCGGATGAGCATTGCCAGGCCGAGGCCCCAGTAGCGGAGCTTACTGCGCTGCTCTGGTGGCAGCTTATCGGAAAGGATCGAAATAAACACGATGTTATCGATCCCGAGAATTACCTCGAGAGCGATCAGGGACAACAAGGGGACGATTGCATCTAAAACCATGAGCAGCTTCTAAATGAACTAAATTAAAGATTATAGAGTTACTTAATCTTTAAAAAAATACAATTTGTAAAATAAGCTGTCAATGCTTCGGACTGAAAAACATCATTTTTCGATCATTTTCCGGGAAGAAGATCAGGCGGCCCTTTGCCTCAAAGGCTTTGCGGCACTTTCCATCAGGGCATACTTTGCCAGCAGGATCAGCGACATGAGCAGGTTCAGGCCGAGGTAAACAGAGCCGTAAAGGATGAGATCGCGGGAAGCAGGTGTCGGCTCGTGGAACTCGCGGTATTCCGACATCAGCGCTGCAAACAAAAACAGGTTGACGAGGATAAATAAAATAGCCAGAAGCAAGCCAAGGGCTTTATTTCTAAAGATCAGCAAAAGGGCTATGCCGAGCAACAAGGCAACCGCAAAAGGGTTGAGCAGACTTCCGGCCATCATCCAGTAATAGAGAACAGAAAGAATGAAATAACTTTCAGGTATGAATTTCAAATAGGGTTTCATGATGGGTAGAAAACGGATTTCCGGCGGATTTAGTATCTGCCTGTCGCCGTTATTTTGATAACTGCGCTAAAAAACGTTTCACATCCGCTTAGCAGTATCCATAAGGTTCCGGAGCCATGCCTTTTATACCTCATCGTTCTGTTAAACGCGAATCGGGAAAGATTATGATTTCACAAAACAGGCCGGCTCATGCCTTACCGGAAAATTGACGGAGTTGGCAATGAAGCAAAGGCGGTTGGCTTCTGCATGGAGTGCCTGGGCCTTATCCACCTGGGCCGGGTCTGTGATGCTTACCTGCGGCCTCAGGATCACCCCGGTGAACCTCCCCCCGTTTTCGGTTTCCACCATAGTCCCTGCGGGTTCGTCTGTATAATCCATCACCACAATGCCCTGATCGGAACACAGGTGCAGGAACCACAGCATATGGCAAGCGGAAAGAGAAGCCAGCAAAAGCTCTTCGGGATTATACCTTGAGGCATCGCCCCGGAAAGCCGGATCGGAAGAGGCTTCTATCACCGGCTTTCCTTTGGCGGAAATGCGGTGGCTCCGCTCATAGCCGCGGTAGCTTGCGGTGCCCTGGCCGGTATTGCCGGTCCATTGCACGGTCAACTGATAGTGGTGTGTGGTATTCATGAAATCGGGTTGATGCTGTAAAGAGAGTGGACAAATGTACTAAATGATCAGACATTCCTTTCGCACCTCTTATACACATATTTCTCCACTCCCCCTGTTTTGATAAGATCCGCGGAGCGAATGCCGTAATTTTAATTTTAAAAACGCCCGATCCATGAAACGCAGCAGCTTCCCCTCGCCATATCCTTTCATCCTGATAGCCTTTCTCTGCCTTGCGCTGAAAGGCGTTTCGCAATCCGTGCAACGCAAGGCGCTGATGGGAATCCGCCTCTCGGAAACAGAAAAGGGCCTGCGGGTGGATTCTGTTCTCATCAACAGCACCGGGGAAGCCCTCAGGCTGAAAAAGAACGACCTGCTGCTGTCGCTCAATAACAGTGCGCTCAACACCATAGACAGCTACAACCGCATCGCGACGCAGATCCGCAGCGGCGACCAGGTATCCCTGAAACTCATCAGAGGCACTAAACGCCTTAGCCTTTCCGGAAAGGCGCTGATGCGCCCGCTTGAAACCTCAGCCTATGGCGATGTATTCTACGATTTTGTGAAGTTCAGGCAGGGATACCTGCGAGCCATCACCCGCAGGCCCAAAGGAAAAGAGCGACTGCCCTGCCTCCTTCTCATTCCCGGCTATGGTTGCGGCAGCATCGAGAATTACAGCGGCAGCTTCAACGGGCGGCTCATCGACGAGTGGCTCAGGAGCGGCTATGCCGTTGTTACGATCGAAAAATCAGGACTTGGCGACAGCTACAATTGTCAGCCCTGCGTAGAGGTTGACCTCGCCACCGATATCGAAAGCTTCCAGGCAGGCTACACGTATATGAAGAACCTGGCTTTTGTGGATACCACCAACCTGTTCATCTGGGGGCATTCGTTAGGCGGTATGATCGCCCCCGAGGTAGCCAGGCGCAATCATCCCAAAGGCGTGCTCGTCTTCGGCACGGTGTTCCGCCCCTGGAGCGAGTTCCTGCCGGAGATGCACCGCGTTCAAAAACCCCTGCTCGAAGGCATGAGCTATGAGGACACGGAGGCTTTTACGCGCCTCATCCAAAAAGTGTATTATGAGTTCTTTGTGCTGAAACGCAGCCGCGAGCAGCTGTACGAAAATCCGGAATACAGGCAGATCGTGGGAAGCGAGCTGGAGTACAAGCCGGGCGCTACCACGATGTGGGGGCGGCACTGGCGCTTCTGGCAGCAGATCGATTCCCTCAACCTTGCCAGAACCTGGAGCAGCCTCAGCTGCGAGGTGCTTGTGCTCAACGGTGCCACCGACTACGAGCAGTGTGCGCCCATTGAGCCCATCCTCATTGAAAAGACGGTCAACACAGCACATCCGGGCAAGGCCACCAGGATCCAGATAGAGGAGCTCGACCACTTTATGATGAAAAGCAAGAGCCTTGAGGAAGCCGTCGCCAATTTCAAATCGCAGGAATACACCAAAGGAAATTTCAACCGGGCGATCGCGGAGGAGAGTATCCGTTGGCTCGATCGCGTGTCGGGGAGACCCTGAACGATGAAGCGAAAGCGGGATAGTGAAAGATAGGTTGCCGGAAGGGCTGCTGAATATAACCTATAAAAAAAGCCCCCACGATGCATCGTGGGGGCTTTGCTGCTTTATTCCTTGATTTTTTTCCGGACCGGCTTCAGCTGTGCTTTGAGGACCTGCCCGAAGCCAATAGCCATAAAGGCGGCAAAGGTCGGGTAAAGAATCCACATGGTATTATTAACGGCAGGCATTGCAAAAATCAGCGCAAATACCATATGCAAGACTGCTGTTATGATCATCCCTACGGAACCGATGACAAAAAAAGGATTCATGTTTTTCATTATTGATGCTTTTTAAGGGGTTAAACAAATGCAATTACAGGTCTTATACTACCGAAACTGCAATTAGTTACAATATTACAATCAAAAAGTCCTCACGCTACTTCATGAGGACTTTTTTTAACATTATTCAACGTTTCTTTAATCCCTCTTCTTCAGCCATTGCGCCACAGCCGGCGTGAGCTCTTTCTGTGAGCGGCTTCCCACGAACACACCGATGTGGCCGCCTTTAAAGCTGTATAGCTCCTTATCGCTTGTACCCACATAGTCGTTCAGCGGAATGGTAGCGGCCGGCGGCACCAGGTGATCCTCGGTAGCGTAAATATTCAGTAAGCCGCAGGTCAGGTTTTTCAGGTTCACCTTTTTGCCTCCCACTTCCAGCTCACCTTTGATGAGCTTATTGCCCTGGTAGAGATCCTTCATGAACTGCCTGTAGCATTCTCCGGCCTGGTCAGGGCTTTCGCTGATCCACTTTTCCATGCGCAGGAAGTTCAGCAGCTTGTCCTTGTCATCCATCGAGCTGCTCAGCGTCTGCTGCTTCTGCAGTTTCATCATCGGCTTCAGCATATCAAATCCCTGGTTCAGGAAATCGCCCGGAATGAGGCCGTCGAAGCCATCCACCAGGGTATCAAAATCCATGTCCTTGCTCCAGCGGAACAGCAGGCCGTCGTTGGTGCTGAAATCAACCGGCGTCACGTGTGTCACGAGGTTCTTTACCTTGTTAGGGTACAAGGAGGAATAGATCACGCTAAAGGTGCCGCCCTGGCAAATGCTCAGGATATTGATCTTTTCCATCCGGTGTTTTTTACGGATAAAGTCCACGCAGTTGTTGATATAGCCATTGATGTAATCGTCCATGCTGATGAAGCGGTCAGCCTTCGAGGGGTTGCCCCAGTCGATCAGGTAAATGTCGAGACCGGCATCCAGCAGGTTCCGGATATAGCTGCGATCGGGCTGGATATCCAGCATTTTGTAGGTATTCACCAACGCATACACAACCAGCACCGGTGTTTTATAGGTGGGCTCTGTCTCCCTGTCGTACCTGTAAAGGGTTAGCTTGTCTTCGTGGTAAACTGCTGTTTTAGGAGTGGTGGCAATGTCCACTTCATGGATCTCATTGAGCGTTTCATAGCTTTTCAGCATTTTGCTGCTCATGTTGGTGATCTCTTCCATTAATGTATGTTCCATGTGGCCGGGTGATTTGGTTTCTAAATATACAATTGTTTTTTACAAAAAAGGCTGCCCACAAACACACTGGCAGCCTTCTTATGATTGTGCTATGAACACAAAAAGATGGATTCTTATTTCTTTTTACCTTTCGCTTTTTCCTCTTCAAACAGCTCTACAGAAGCGGCATTTTGCATGGCCAGCTTGGTTTGCAGGTCTTTTACGGTTTTCTTAAGATCGTGGATGGTTTTGTATACTTCCTCCATTTCACTTTTGAATGCGATCGGGTATTGTGCAAATACATTCTCAAACTGCTTCTGGAAATGTTTTTTCACCTCCATGGTCAATGTTAAGGCATCCGCTTTTACTTTAGAGAATTCGTCGGTAGCGAACAGGTCTGAAAATGTTTTCTCGTTGGTTTTGATCCACTCGTTATACATTTCCTGCGCAGTAGGCACGGTATAGGTACCGGCCGCCATGTTCTTGTATTTCTCGCGGGTTTCCTTGGCTAAGGTTTCCATAGAAGCCTGCATGGTTTTGTACAGCTGAGACTGCAGCTCGGATTGCTTGATGCTGTATTCGGTTACTTTATCCAGCAGCTCGATGGTCGCTTCCACATTCTCCTTTTCTTTTCCGGGGTTAGCCAGCTTCAATAAGGGCTCGAATGTTTTGGCAAAGATGTTATTCATTTTAGAATACAGCTCTTTCATCTGCTCGGAGTTGCCTGAGAATAATTCAGGGAACTGAGCCGACATATTCTGCAGGTGCGCATAATACTCTTTACCCAGGCCGTTCTGGTTCACGAAGAAGTTCTGCATTTGCTTGGTAGCATTGTCAAATACTTCTTTTAAGCTGCTGTTGTTAAAGAAAGAGCCGAACATCTGCTCGGTCATGTTCTTGTAATTATCAGCCGAATAGATCGATTTCCAGGTATCAGCGCTGAAATCCGCGTTTTTAAGCGCCGTCATCATCGGCTGGAACATTTCCTGCACTTTCAGGAACACCTGGTTTCCTTCGAACATATTCCTGAACATGTCCTTATTGAAAGGATTTTTCATGTTGCTTGAAAACACATCGTAAGAGGCATTCATCGAGTTCATCCAGCTGTTGTAGATATTCGTCCAGGCATTGTTCATGGCCGAGAAGCTATTGTTATAGTCGTTCACGTTCTTACCATAATTGACCATAGAGTTGTAGATGCTCTGGTTGAAGTCGGTCATCTGTTTCAGACCCGACATCTGCTGGTTATACCAGTTCCTGAAGAACTCTTCGGGCTTTACCTCTCCGGCGAAAGGATTGGCCGCGTGGCCGTTCATTCCGTTGAACAGGGAAGCTTGTTTCTCCATCATATCCTTATAGAAGGACTGGCTTTCGGCCACTACATTTCCTGAGGCAAAAGCCGATTGGAACTTTTTGGCAGAATCCATCCAGGCGTTCATGGCGTTAGCCTGTGCGTCCATCATGGTATCGATGATTGGGTTGTTGGTTTTCATTTTTAAGGTTTTAAAATATATGTATAAATCAAGAATTCCGTTTACAGGACTGAAAATCAAGCAAATACAAGCTTTCTTTGAAATTCGCTGCAAATGTCGGTAATTTTTCCAATACGTGTCAAGTAAATTCGTATTAATTTTTTGTTAAATAGTCGTAAAAATAATTTACTTGGTCTAAACTTAAATATCATCTCAAATCCTTGACATTATCGTTTTTTTTTTTGAAAATTACCTGAAACAAACCTCTTTATGATTGAAAACGGACAAACCTACACGCACGAATTCTCTTTTACACAGGACGAGGTAAACCGCTTTGCGGAAGTAACCGGCGACAAAAACCCTGTTCATATTGATGCGGATTATGCTGCCAAAACCATGTTCAAACGTCCTATTATGCACGGCATGCTGGGAGCCTCTCTCTTCAGCAAGGTATTCGGCGTGCTCTTTCCGGGCGAAGGCACTATCTACCTGAAGCAATCGCTGAGCTTCCTGAGGCCGATGTACGTTGACACGACCTATGTGGCTGTTTTTACGGTGAAGGAAGTGATCAAAGACAAAAACCGCGCGGTGGTGGAAACCCTCATCAAGGATAAAGACAGCGGCAATGTGTGCACCAGCGGGGAAGCGACCGTGATGAATGTGGATAAAATCAAGTAATTACGAATACAATATACGAATGCTCCTGCTCAGACAGCTTACATCAATTCGTATATCCGTAATATAGTTGCATAATTCCTCCTAAAAAAACAATGGCTAACAGCGTCGCGAGCCCTATGAGTTTATGGAGCAGCAACACAAATGGCTGAGAGCGCTGATAAACCACCGTATAGTTCGTTTGCCTGCAATGAAGATGATTCCCACATTTTCCAGATAGCAATCGGAGATCATAAACTGTTTAACTAATTAAAACCATCCATATATGACTCAATCAAACAACAAGCGTACAGTGCTGGTTACGGGAGCGACCGGCGGCCTGGGAACGGCCATGTGTAAAAAGCTTCACAGCGAAGGATTCAGGGTGGTAGGCAATTACCATACGAAGGAAAAAGCCGAAAAATGGACACAGCAGATGAACAATGAAGGCATCCACATCGAGCTGTTTCATGGCGATGTAAGCGACTTCGAGAGCGCCGGCCGGATGATCAAGGAGATCGAAGCCAAGTACGGCCATATCGATACGCTTGTGAACAATGCCGGCATTACACGCGACGGCCGCTTGATCAATATGAAGCCCGAGGACTGGCATGCGGTGATCGGCACCAACCTCAACTCGGTGTTCAACTGCACGCGCCATGTCATCCAGGGCATGATAGACCGCAACTTCGGCCGCATCATCAATATCTCCTCGGTAAACGGGCAGCGCGGACAGTTCGGGCAGACGAACTACTCGGCTGCCAAAGCGGGCATGCACGGCTTCACCAAATCCCTGTCGATGGAGGTGGCGAAATACGGCGTCACCGTCAATACGATCTCGCCGGGCTATATCGGCACCGATATGGTGATGGCCGTTCCGGAAAAAGTATTGAACCAGATCGTGGCGCAGGTGCCGATGGGCCGCCTGGGCGGCACGCATGAAGTGGCTCACCTGGTGGCTTTCCTGGCAAGCGAGGAAACCAGCTTTATCACCGGCGCCAATTACAGCATCAACGGCGGCCAGCACGTCTATTAATTTTTTTGGTTTTATCATGGGAAAGAAAAATCCTGGTGTGGACGCCTACATTGAAAAATCGGAAGCGTTTGCCAAGCCGATCCTGAATCATCTCCGCGCGCTGATCCATAAGGTTTGTCCGGATGTGGAGGAAGTGGTGAAATGGAGCTCTCCGCATTTCGATTATAAAGGCGGCCCGATGTGCCACATGGCTTCCTTCAAAAAGCACTGCGCCTTCGGCTTCTGGAAAGCGGCTTTGATGAAGGATGAAAAGCTTATGGCGACTGCCAGATCGGAAGAGGCTATGGGACATCTGGGGAAGATCGCCTCCTTAAAGGATCTTCCATCGGATAAGGTATTGACCGGTTATATTAAAGAGGCCATGAAGCTGAACGAGGCCGGCATCAAGCTTCCCTCCAGATCAAAGCCTGCCAGCGAGGCTCAGAAAGAAGCCCTGAAAACACCGGATTACCTGGCACAGAGCTTTAAGAAGCATCAGGAAGCCCAAAAGGTATTCGAGGCCTTCAGCTATTCCAACAAAAAAGATTACATCGAATGGCTGGAAGAGGCCAAGACCGAGGCTACCCGGGATAAGCGCTTGGCAACCGCCCTGGAATGGATGGCGGAAGGAAAGACCAGGCACTGGAAGTATAAGAAATAATCCTTGCTCTTACATAAGAAAAGCGCTCACGATATATCGTGAGCGCTTTTTATTTGTAATCATCCGACTAGTGAGCAGAACCTGTAACAACAGTAGCCGCTGCTGCCTGCTGTTTCTTTTTCACGATCAGGCTGACGCGGTATACCATAAAGATGCAGACAACTGTGATGCCGACCATCACCCAGCCCAGGGTGTCGAAATGCTCTATCGGGCTGTTGTTGCTTGCCTGGAAAACGATGAGCCCGCTCACACCGGCGGCAAGGCCTCCTGCCATCTGCTGCAGGGAGGAATTGATGCTCATAAAGGCGCCTCTGTCCTGCATTTCGGGCAGGGCCGTTGTGAGCGCCATCGACGGCACCATACGGCTCATGATCCCGATCATCATCAGGACGTTCACCACCATCACCACCCAGAGGGGCACCGGCGTCAGCGTCGTGTAAACCATTACGACCACCATCATCCATACGGAGGCGAGTGTAAACAGGGTGAACTTATTCATCTTATCGGCCAGCTTCCCGATCAGGGGCATGATGATGAGGGAGCTGATGCCTGCTACCATGAACAGGGACGGCAGTTGCTCTTTGGTAAGGTGCAGGTTGTTGATGGCGTAAGCGCTTCCCCATGGCATGATCATAAAGCCCCCCAGCGACAGCAGGGCCGTGGCCAGGAAGCCAACCCTGTACTCGCGTTTGGCCAGCGTATGGATCAAATGCTCGAAGGCATTCTTTTCATGTTTGACCTCCAGGTGCTTGGCGATCGGCTTCATCTTCACCATAACCACCAGCCAGATGATGGCCGCGAGCCCCACGATCATAAAGAAAGGCGCCTGCCAGCCGAGCTTATTGGCGATGGCCAGGCTGATGGGAATGCCAAGCACCTGGCTGGCGCCAAAGCCCATCTGCATGAAGCCCATCACGCGCCCGCGCTGCTGGAAGGAGAAAAGATCGGCCACGATCGCCATCGAGATGGAGCCGATCACGCCACCGAAAATACCGGTGAAGACCCGGGCGGCGATCAATAAGGGATAGGTATTGGCAAGGCCGCAGAACAGGGTGCCCACAATGAAGCCGATGTAAAAGAACAGCAAAAGCTTCTTGCGGTCGAAGCTGTCGGCAAAGCCCGCCGTCAACAGCCCGGAGATGCCGGCGCTGATGCCGTAGCTTAACACGGCAAAGCCGAATTGCTTCGTCGTCAGGCTCATCGACTTCATCAGCAGATCGCCCAGGGGCGACATCACCATGAAATCGAGCACCACGGTAAACTGGGTGAGGGCCAGAAGCACGATGACCAAGACCTGATAGCTGCTGAATCTGGGGGCGTCCAGCGGTGGCGCGGCAGAAGCCGCAGAGTGAGGTTGTTTTGTAGTAGTTGTTGTTTCCATAAATAAAAAATAATTAATCGGGCAGCTCTTCGCAGATAAATCCTGCTTTGCTGATCCTGTGAATGATATCTGTTGTATTGTTGATCCTGGATTCGATGCGGAGAACCTTGTCAATGTCCTCCTGGTCGATATTCCAGTCGATGATCGATGTTTCTGCATTGAGCAGCGCGCCGATCTCTTTGTGCGCGTCTTCTGTGTCTATATTTGTTTTAAAGATCAAAATGTGCATGGTGCATGATTTAAGGCGTTAGTGCTTTTAAAACGAGCTCAAGGGTTTCATACATGGTTTTTTTAGAAAATTTATACACTCTGTTGCCAACACTTTTTCCTTTATCCTCAAATTCGAGAAGCGTGTACAATGGCCCGAAAGCCACGCTCCAGTATGATTCGAAGGACATAAAGTGCAGCTGCTTGTTCGCAATGGCATTTTTCACAAAGGCATGCATCACCGGCTTGAAGGACCTGGTGATCTCGTCCAGGATGGGTTCGGCATAGTGCGTCCGCTTTATCTTTTCATAGAACCTGACGGCTTCCTTATTCTTCAGCCAATAGGCAGCACGGTTTTCCCATTGCTTTTTCAATCCCTCGGCAAAAGGCATATCTGCCGAAAAGCCTTTCATGGTTTCCTTCAGCATGCGACTACCTTCTTCAATCCCGAGGCGGATGATCAGGTCCTCCTTGTTCTTGTAGTAGATATACAACGTGCCTACCGAAATGCCGCAGGCCTTTGCCAGCTTCTGCATGCTGAAGCCATCGAAGCCATCGCGAAGCAACATGGTAATGGCATTTTGCCTGACCAGTGTTTCTTTATGTGTGTCTCTTACTCTCATTCCGGGCACAAATATAAATGAACGTTCATTCATTTACAAATTATTTTTTCCGGATGAGCTTAATGGCTCTTTCGGGGCAGGCTGTCACACACAAGCCGCAGGCATGGCACTGGTCCTCATGCAGCACATAAGCTTTTTCCCTTCCGTGAACCCGCGTTTTGAGCTTCCCGATGAAGGATAATTCCCTGAACTGCTCATCAGAGATAGGGCTCATGGCCAGCACATCATAAGGGCACACATCCACGCAGGGCCCTTTTCCCTCGCAGGCATCCAGGCTGATCAGCGGCACCAGCAGGCCGGGCTCTTCCTTACAAGGCGTATTAACTGTAGGCATATATTTGTTTTTCCGCAAACCTACAGCGAAGAAGAAGCCTGCACAAGGGCTAATAGGCCGGTTTAATCCTGAAGACGGTGAACGGTAGCCCGCAAGCGGCGAACGCTTAAACCTTTGTACAGGATGACATCGGCCACAGAGTTCTATAATGCCGGCAACAGATCACTTCACCGGCTCCCGGAGAATGGTTTTCAATTTTGCCGGCGGCGTCTTCCGGAAATCCGACAGGTAAATCTCATGGTGCTTTCCGTTTCTCTGAAAATGGTGCTCATCCATAAAGGCTTTCATCTCCAGCAGGGTTTCGGGCTCTGTGTCGAAAGGGCCTACATGCAGCATCTGGACCACTTTTCCTTCTTCCATCTCATAGAAGGTCACCTCCTGTATTCCGGCAATGCCTTTCTTTTGGAATGCTGCTTCCTTCGCTGTCCATACGTCGGCTTCCCGCACGAAGTCGGGCAGACGGATCAGCAGCCTGTACTCCCATTCGCTCCGTGGGATCTTCCGGGGCGCTTCCTGTATCTTCACATCCCCATACTGCTTTTCATCGAACCACCACAAGCCTTCGAGCTTCGCCACAGTAAAGTCGAGGGCTTTTGCCTTATACATAAACTTAAGGGCATAGGCGGTTGCATAAAGGGCCTGGAGCCTGGCAGCATAGTCGGGGGCCGAGGGATCGCCCTTTCCGGTGAGGGAAAGGTACTGCGCGGCTTCTACCGTGACCAGCTCAGGTCTTGTGTTAGCGGTATAATAGGATTTGTAGTATTTGGTAAGGTCTGTTTTCATAATAAGTATTTTTTTAAATGTGTTGACCGGGATGATGAACGATCTCAAACCGGGCCTGAGTGCCCCGCCGCAGGCTTCCTGCATGATCCGGTTCAACCCGGTCGTTTTAATGATTGCATCTGTGTTTACGTTTTCAAATTTTAGCCGGGCCGGTACGAATACATACTCAACTACCACGAATATACATCCGGTGCTATGCACTTCCTTTTAAAGCCTAATTTCGCTCCTGAAATATTATCATTCACAGCATCTATGAAAAAAACGATTTTACTAATGGCCCTGGCCGCTATCTTCGGAGGCACAGGCTTACAGGCTCAGACCGGCGGCGCTAAAAAAACAACCACTGCCAAGAAAGCGGCCCCAACTGAAGAAGAGCTGCAAAAAACATTTGAAGAGCGCTTCGGCGAAATCCTGAACCTCGTCACCGTGGCTTCCAAAGATTCGGCGGCAGGAATTGCTACGGGCTTATTTGGTCCCAAACCAGAGTACGGCGTCTATCCTGTCAACAAAGGGAAAAGCCTTCCTTATACCACCAAAGAAGAATATACCTTCTATTCGAGGTGGGAATACCGCGCCGAATTCGGAAAGTTCAAACCGGAGCAGGAAGCCCAGCAATTAGCGATGGAAGAAAAAATCACTAAGCTGGTCCAGGACAATATTGCCAAAACCAATTGGAAGCAGGTAACCACCACCGGCAAAAACGATGACAAAACCAAGGAACTGTTGCATTATAATAACCTGAAAGGTGGAAACCACATCCGCCTCAAAGTATCGAAACGCAGCACCGGCAATGTCATTATTTTAACCTGGGACTGATCGCTTATTGTTTCCCCCAACTAAACCGGCCTTCGTGCCGGTTTTTTTGTTTAGGGGATTCCCGCAGCCGCTCGTTGTTGCTTCCTCACCAGGATCAGGATCATGGCAAGGGGCAGCAGGAAAAAGAAGGAGGCGCCGCCTGCCAGTCCGTAATCCTGCCGTGACAAGCCGATGCAGATGTCCTGCAGGTTCATGATGGCATAGGCCAGCAGGGAAACGATGAGCATGGGCGCTGAGCCGCGCAGCACCGAAAAGGCGATGATGCCGGCGATGGCGATCTGCCTGGCTCCCCACATCTGCGCCAGGTAGTGAGCGCCGGTGGCGGTGAAATCGATCTCAGGCATAAAGGCTTCGGGAGAAAGATAAAGCGAAATGCCAACGAACAGGCCCAGCAAAGCGATGAGGCCCGAAACGATCCTGATCCACAAAGGGATTTTAAAAGTGATGGTAGTTGTCATAATTTATCGTCTGTTAAAGGTTTTGAATTCATTGAAAATGCGACGCCGGATGAAGGGGGAGCCGGTATTTCACTTTGAAAAAACAAAGATCGCTCCGGCTCCTTCCCACCATGTGGCTTAGTTGAGGGCGATGTAAATATCGACTTCGGCCTGCTCGGGGTTTTGCGCTTTCGCACCGTATACTTCAAAATCCCCGCTGTAGGCCCTGTCCAGAGGCATGCTCCAGATCCGGGTCCATTCCCTGTACACGATCCCATCCGCCAGCTTTCCGGAAGCGGTGAACACCTCAAAGTTTTTTCCGGGAACCTTCACGCCGGTAAGGCCTTCAGGAACGGCATCCAGGTCTTTCACTTTACAGCCCAGCACGGTCGTGTAAGGTTTTGTATGATCCTTTTCGTAATCGGTATACAGGGAGTAGATGTCTTCACTCAGCTTGTTGGTGATCTTTGAGGAAATGCCTTCCCTCATAAAGCGTTCCCACAAGGCCGGTATGTCTGCGGCAGCCTGGCCATCCTCGTTGCTTGTGCGTACAGACAAGCCAACGATGTAAAACGTTTCGAGCTTTGTTTTCATAGCGATCGGTTTCATGTTGATTTTAGAACGATTCGTCTGCGCTCGGACCATAGCTTCCAGGAATCTTCACATCCAGCAGCCTGAGGTATACACCAAGCTGGGCCCTGTGGTGAATGATCTGGCTCATCGCCATCCGTAACACTTCCCATTTAGGCTCTGTACTATAAATCGTTGCTCCACTTCTCAGCGTCCACATTTCGCCAAGCGCTTCCTCTTTACCTATTTTCAGGTGTTTGCGGGCATCTTCGACGCATCTTTCAAAATAGTCCAGCAGCTCTTCGGTGGTGTTCACATCCTCCACCTGGTAAGGGTTTTTCTCAAAGTCGAGCTCGCTGGTGGTAAAGGCCATGCCGACCCAGGTAGGCAGCTCGGCGATGTGGGATGCGAGGCGCTTGATGGTCATGCTCTTCTCATGCGGCTTCCAGCCGAACTTGTCGGTCGGGATGGCGGATAACATCTTACGGGTTGTTTTTGCCTCGTTTTCTAATTCTTTGGTAAATGCTTCAATTTGTGTCATAATGGTGGGTTTTTAAAAGATTATGGTACAAAGTAAAATCCATCTAGTGACAGCCTTATGTCAGTAGGAATATGAGCTTTAAAAAAATCAGGGAAATAAAAATCTAATTCACTGATAATGAATGTATTTAAAATCAGAAAAAAAAATCAGGCAGGCAGGAAAGGACGGGCAGCCCCGCAACACGCCGTGGAGGAATGAGAAGCGATTGATCGGGTTGTCACTGTCTTTGAGAAATGGCAAGCGCCATGTTTTTGATTGTGTCTTTCAGGCTCAGGGGCTCTGCGATCTCGGCCCGCTCACCGAACATCATGTACCAGCGTGCAAAGCCTTCCAGCGAGGAGGTCAGGAAGGTCATTTCCACCCGGTCTTTGAGCGGGCGCTCCGACACATAGCCATTGTAATATTTCTGCTCGCCGAAATATTTCACGATGTCCTTATCCACCAGCATAACAACTTTATGCAGCTCGCTTTTTTCTCTGGTGATCTGCTTCAGGTATTCCTTCAGGGGAGGATGCTCTTTTTTGAAGGGCAGGGGCGTACTAACGATCTGCGTGATGCGGTCGGTGCGGAAGTTGCGGTAGTCGTTCCTCAGCTGGCAGAAGGCGATCAGGTACCAGTTGGAGCCAAGGTAAAATACACCGACCGGCTCGATGTTGCGCGAGGTGGTTTCCTGGCTGTGGTTGGCAAAATAGGTAATGGTGAGCACCTGCCGGCAGGAGATGCCTTTCAGAATCACCTGCAGGGAACCTGACGCACTTTTTTCCCTGGCGATCCAGGGATGATTGCCGAGCACCTCGATGTGGTTATCCATCACTTCCAGGTGGTCTTTCTCGGCTGAGCGCAATACCGCCCTGACTTTATACATGGCCGATTTAAAGCTCTCGTCGGTAGAAACATCCGTTAATTTTTCCACCAGCTTTTCGGCGGTCAGGAACGCCGTTGCCTCTTCCATGGTAAACATCACGGGCGGCAGGCGGTAGCCTTCCATGATGGAATAGCCAACGCCCGTTTCTCCCACCAGCGGGATGCCCGCTTCCTCCAGCGTGCGGATATCGCGGTACACCGTGCGCAGGCTGATGTTGAACCGGTCGGCAATGTCCTGCGCCTTCACAATGCGCTTGGATTGAAGCTGGATCAGGATAGCGGTTACTCGGTCGAGACGGTTCATTGGCATTAACTAAATCAGAAAGCAAATATATAAAATGGCGGCGGTTAATCGGCTCCGGCAACGGGCTTTATAAGGGAAAAAAACTTAAGCAAACGTCTGCTAAGGACAGCCTGCTTATATTAGCCGGAAAGGATGGTGATCGTCACGGCGGACGCATGGTAAAGCAAAGAGGGAAACAGCGGAACGCTTTTGCCGGAAAGTCTCAGACAACTTCTATCAGGCGGTAGCGAATAGCATATTTGACCAGCTCCACAATATTGGTGCTGCAGGTTTTGGAATAAATTTTTTGCCTGTGAAAATCCACAGTAGCCGGGCTTAGGCAAAGCTTGTCTGCTATGGCTTTATTGGTAAGCCCGTCGCAGATATGCCGCAGTATTTCAATCTCCCTGTTGGTGAGAGACAGCTGCTGAATGATCGTTTTAAGCTTTTTTTCGGTAAGCATGTTTGCCAGCAGGTAGCGCGAAGTGGTTTTATTCATAAAAAACCCATTCCTGTATACGACGTTCACGGCCTCAATGAGCGTTTCCAGATCACATTCCTTAGGCAAAAAAGCGTTGGCCCCGTTGGTCAGGATATCGGAGGCATAAGCTTCGGAATAATGCATGGATAAAAAGATCACTTTCACATCCGGAAAATCCCGGTGAATGATCTTTGCCATTTCG
>Ga0233425_10003399_pt1 | contig 28946 bp, 28 predicted proteins | sample Watercolumn_Towu_2_FD_181712 | JGI IMG/M metagenome (GOLD analysis project Ga0233425, IMG submission 181712) | Freshwater microbial communities from Lake Towuti, South Sulawesi, Indonesia - Watercolumn_Towuti2014_140_MG | ecosystem: Environmental > Aquatic > Freshwater > Lake | place...
TAAATTGGCTATTCTGGCCGGATCATCCCGTTGGGTAACCTTTGGACAACTCCAAAAACAAGACCCCCGCTCTCCTCCTGTTGGGCTATCCTTAATCCATTTTTCAAAAAGCTAAAATAGTACGAAACTTTTAAAGAAAGAGAAGGGGAAGGATAAAGAGATGAACAGCGCGACAATCTACTACGACAGCACGGAGTTGCCGATACTGGGAAGGATTTATGCGGCGGTCAGCGAAAAGGGCCTTTGCCATTTGTCCCTCCCCGCCCATCCGGTCGAGTCCTTTTTTGATCGAGTCCTGAAAACCTTCCGGCCCCATTTTTTTACCCAGAATCCGGCGCCTTTTCAAGATCTTTATCGGCAATTGGCCGACTACCTGGCCGGTCAACGCCATCGTTTCGAAATCCCTCTGGATTTAAGGGGGACTCTTTTCCAACTGCAGGTCTGGGAGGCCTTGCAGGCCATTCCATTTGGAAAAACGTGTAGTTATGGAGAAGTGGCCAGGTCCGTCGGCCGACCGAAAGCCTTTCGGGCTGTCGGTCAGGCCAATCATACCAATCCGGTACCTATTGTCGTTCCCTGCCATCGGGTCATTGGGGCCAAAGGAGATCTGGTGGGGTTTGGCAGTGGGCTGCCCCTGAAAGAAAGGCTCTTGGCACTGGAACGAAAATTCTCGAATTACCCTTTGAAAAAAGGTCATTGAGGGGGCACAGGGGGTTTTAGACCCTCTTTCAGATCCCCCGATGGGGGGCGCGGGCGCGACGACGGGTGAACAGGGATAGTGAGGGCCTTTTCCCTGAGGCCGTGGAAAGATCCGACCATGATGCAGGGGAGCTTCTAAAAGTATTCTCGCCGACGGTCCTATTTTTAAATTCGAACTGTTGTTTCTCTTAAGTTTTTCCTTGCCTGAATCATATTTTTTCATTATAATGTACGAATTTACTAAATTCTCACGCTTTTTCAGCCCCTTGGGTGCAATGAGAACAATGGGGACAACCCCTTGAAAAAGCGGCGGAAAAACCCAAAAGGAGGAGTTTTATGTCTTATGTGTCCATGAAGCAGTTGCTGGAGGCCGGGGTTCATTTCGGCCACCAGACCAAACGCTGGAATCCCAAAATGAAACCCTATATCTATGGGGCTCGAAATGGGATTTACATTATTGATTTACAGAAAACGGTCAACCTTTTTAAAACCGCTTATGACTTTATTGTCGAGGCCGTGGCCGAAGGCGGAGCGGTCCTTTTTGTGGGGACCAAAAAGCAGGCCCAGGAAGCGATCAAGGAGGAATCGGAACGCTGCGGGATGTTTTTTGTGAATCATCGCTGGTTAGGGGGGACGCTGACCAATTTTGTAACCATTAAATTAGGGATCGAACGTTTGAAATATCTCGAACGGATCAAGGCCGACGGGACCATTCACCGTTTTCCGAAAAAAGAAGTCATTATCATGGAACGGGAATATATCAAGCTGCTTAGAAATTTAGGCGGTATCAAAGAGATGGATGAGCTGCCCAAAGCCGTGTTTGTTATTGATCCCCGCAAAGAACGGATCGCTATCCTGGAGGCCAAGAAATTGGGAATCCCCCTCGTGTCGATTGTCGATACCAATTGTGATCCCGATGAGATTGATTATATTATTCCGGGGAATGATGATGCTATTCGGGCCATTCGGTTGATTGCGTCCAAAATAGCCGATGCCTGTCTCGACGGGAAGGCCAAGAGGGAAGAGGCCCTTCAGGCGGAGGTGGACAAAGATTCCCTGCCTGAAGAAATGATGACCCGAGCCGCCACGGCTGAATTTAAAGAGGGTCAAACCTCGGAAACTCCGGGAGGTCCGGAAGTGATTATCGTCCGAAAAAGAGAAGAAAAGCCACTACAGGGAGGAGCGGAAAGTTGAATATTACATCAGAATTAGTCAAAGCCCTTAGGGATAAAACCCTGGCCGGGATGATGGATTGCAAAGAGGCCTTAAAAGCGGCTGATGGAGATATGGAGAAGGCCGTAGAGTATTTACGGAAAAAAGGATTGGCGACTGCCCAGAAACGGTCCGGACGGGCAACCTCCCAGGGCCAAATCAATTCTTATATCCACGGAGGTGGGAAAATCGGGGTCATGGTCGAGGTTAATTGTGAGACGGATTTTGTCGGCCGGACCGACCAATTCGGAGAACTGGTTCACAATATCGCCATGCACATTGCCGCCGCTAATCCGGTCTGTGTCCGCCGGGAAGATATGCCGGCTCATCTGCTGGAAAAAGAAAGAGAGATTTATCGGGCCCAGGCTTTGGAATCCGGAAAACCGGAAAAGGTCCTTGATAAAATCATCGAAGGCAAGATTGAAAAATTTTTCAAGGAAACCTGTTTGCTCGAACAGGCCTATGTAAAAAATCCGGATATCACCATCACCGATTTGCTCAATGAAAAAGTGGCTCAGATCGGAGAAAACATCTCCATCCGCCGGTTTACCCGTTATCAGTTGGGAGAAGAATAACGTTTTAAAAAGATAATACCGTTCGTCGTTCAGTGTTCGGCGTTCGTCGAACACTGAAGGATTGAATCAGATCATTTTTAAATCTTAGAAGAATGTTATGGCTGCCGGAAAAAAACGGAAATATTCAAAAGTCCTACTAAAGCTCAGTGGTGAGGCCCTCGCCGGTGATAAGGGTTTCGGCATCGATGTGCAGGTTATTGAAAAGACCGCTCGGGAAATCAAAGAAGTGGTCGACCTGGGGGTGAAACTGGGAATCGTCATCGGCGGAGGGAATATCTTCCGGGGGGTGGCCGCCAGTGCCCGGGGGATGGACCGGATTCAGGCGGATTACCTGGGGATGTTGGCCACGCTCTTCAATGCCGTGGCCATCAAAGAGACCCTGAAAAAGACCGGGATCCCGGCCCAGGTCTTTTCGGCCTTAGCCATTCCGGCTCTGGCGGAAACCTATCTTCCCCAGACCGCCAAAAGCTTAATGGAAAAAGGAACGGTTTTATTATTGGCCGCCGGGACCGGCAATCCCTTTTTTACGACTGATACGGCCGCAGCCTTACGGGCTGCAGAATTGGGAACGGAAGTGATCTTGAAGGCCACCCAGGTGGATGGGGTTTTCGATGATAATCCCCGAATCAACCCTAAGGCCAAAATTTATAAAGAAATAAGCTATGCCGATTTTCTGCAGGGTCATCTTCAGGTCATGGATGCCACGGCCGTCTCGTTAGCCCGGGAACACGCCATTCCCCTTATTGTCTTTAACGGTCTGATTCAGGGAAATTTGAAAAAAATCATCCTGGGATCCCCTATCGGGACCCTGATTAAGGGGTGAAGCATGTTGGATAAGGTATATAAAGAGACCAAAGAACGGATGGAAAAGGCCATTGAGGCCTTAAAAAAAGATTTGAGCCGGATTCGCACAGGCCGGGCCTCGGTGTCTTTATTAGACGGGCTGCGGGTTCAATATTATGGAAGTTTTGTTCCCTTGAATCAGGTGGCGTCCGTGGCCGTTCCGGAAAGCCGGTTGATTACCATTCAGCCATGGGATAATAAGGCTATCGGAGAGATTGAAAAGGCCATTTTGAAATCCGAACTGGGACTGACCCCGGCGAACGACGGGAAAATCATTCGCATCAGCATTCCACCTTTAACGGAGGAAAGAAGGAGGGACCTGGTTAAAGTCATTAAAAAGATGGCCGAGGAATCCCGAGTGGCCTTGAGAAATATTCGTCGGGAATCCAACGAGTCCTTTAAGGAATTGAAAAAGGATAAAGCCATTTCGGAAGACGATTTTTTCAAGGGGCAGGAAGAGATCCAAAAAATTACCAATGACTATATCGTCAAAATCGACCGTATCAGTGAGGAAAAAGAAAAAGAGATACTATCTTTTTAACAGCCTACTGAAGAGCCCGTGTTCTCCCTTGGGGATCGGCGCCTATCTTCCCTCTTTCCATCATGAAATCAATTAATCCTGTTAATCCAGAAAATCTGCCCGGACATATCGCCATTATTATGGATGGAAACGGCCGTTGGGCGGAACAGCGCTCTCTACCCCGGGTCGCCGGGCACAAACAGGGAGTGGAGTCGGTGCGGGCGGTGGTGGAGGGGTGTCGGGAAACGGGCATTGCCGTCCTGACCCTTTATGCCTTTTCCCGGGAAAACTGGAATCGCCCGAAATGGGAAGTGAAGGCCCTCATGCAGTTATTGGGGCAATATCTTAAATCCGAAATTGAGAATCTCCATAAAAACGGCATTGCCTTAAGAGTGATCGGCAATATCGAACAATTACCGGAGAAGCTGCAACGGGAACTGCAGCGGGCCATCGAGTATACCCGCAATAATACCAAGATGATTTTGAATGTGGCTTTGAGTTACAGCGGCCGGGCGGAAATCATCCGGGCTGTGCGCCAAACCGCCGAAGCCGTTTTGAATAAAAAGTTGTCCCTCGAGGATATTTCCGAAGCCACCTTCGAATCTTTTCTGTATACCCATGGGTTGCCCGATCCGGATTTGCTTATCCGGACCAGCGGGGAATATCGCCTGAGTGATTTTTTAACGTATCAAGTCGCCTATACTGAGCTGGTTGTGACCCCGACCCTCTGGCCTGATTTTCGTAAAAAACATTTATCCATGGCCATTCAAGAATACCAGAAAAGAGAAAGACGGTTTGGTTTGACCGGAAACCAGGTCCGCCGAAAAAACCCCAAATCTCGCCGATAACCCTCTTGAGGAGCTGTTTTGGAATTAATGCCTGCAACGTCTCATGGTAAGCGCCTGGTCACCGCTGCCGTGATCATTCCTTTACTTTTCAGTAGTTTATATTGGGGGGGGCTGCTCCTATTTCTTTTTTTGGTTTGGGGGTGTTTATTGCTGGGAAATCGAGAATTCCTCACTCTGCTTTATCATGACCCTCCTCCGATTATGCTCTGGCTCCACGGGTTGTGGGGGACCCTGGCCCTGGCCGGGGCCTATTTCCGGGGGCTTGAGGGACTGTTGGCTGTTTTAATTTTGGGATCGATTTTGAGCGTCCTGCAGCTGATTTGGACATTCCCTTACCAAAGACCTTTTTTTGAATATCTGGGTAAACAGACCTTTGCCCTTTGGTACTTGCCCCTTTACCTTCCCTTTCTTATTCTTATTCGTCTCCAGCCCCAAGGTCTTTGGTGGATTTTTTTTCTGGCAGCCGTAAACTATGCCGGTGATACGGCCGCCTATTATGTCGGACGCACCTGGGGACGACATAAACTGGCGCCTTCAGTCAGTCCGCAAAAGACCGTTGAGGGATCCTTAGGCGGATTAACGGCCAATGTGCTGATTGCCCTGCTTTTGGCACAAACCCTTTTCCCGCACTATCCCTGGTTTGTGCTGAGCGGATTAGGGCTGCTGATCGGCATCGTCAGTCAACTGGGCGATTTGCTGGAATCGGTCTTTAAACGGGCCGCCCGGATTAAAGATTCGGGTTCCATTTTTCCCGGCCATGGGGGCCTTCTGGATCGGGTGGACAGTCTGATTTTACCTGCACCGATTCTCTATTTTTTTCTAATTTTTTTTAAACAATGAAAAACTTGTCAATATTAGGGTCCACGGGATCAATCGGAGGGCAGGTCCTTAAACTGGTCGGTCAGTTCAGGGACCGATTTCAAGTGATAGGCCTCTCCGCCGGGAAAAATATTCCTTTGCTGAGAGAACAAATCCTCAGTTTCAGACCTCAGGCAGTCTCAGTGGCTTCGGAACTGGAGGCCGAGGAACTCCTTCAAGGCGGGTTCCCGGGGTTTCCCTTAAGGGTCCTCTGGGGGCCGGAGGGGCATCAGGACATTGCCACCTTGGAAGGGGCTGACATGGTGATCTCAGCCATGGTCGGGGCCGTGGGGTTGGCGCCCACCCTGGCGGCTCTTAAAGCCGGAAAAACCGTTGCTCTGGCGAATAAAGAACCCCTGGTCATGGCCGGCGCCCTGGTCATGGAGGAAGCCCGTAAACAGGGGGTGGCCGTTTTACCGATCGACAGTGAACATAGTGCTATTTTTCAAGTCCTGCAGGGCCAGCAGCGCCAGGCCTTGCGCCGGATCATCTTGACGGCCTCCGGGGGGCCGTTCTGGAATAATTCGACCGATGAGATGAAAGGCATATCCAATCAGCAGGCCTTGAACCATCCCCGGTGGAAGATGGGTCAAAAAATTTCTATTGACTCGGCCACGCTGATGAATAAAGGATTAGAAGTCATGGAGGCCCAGTGGCTATTTGACGTCTCCCTGGCCCAGGTGTCAATCGCCATCCATCCCCAGAGTATTGTTCATTCTCTGGTCGAGTTTCAGGACGGTTCAATGTTAGCCCAGATGGGCAATCCGGATATGATGGTTCCGATTGCCTATGCCCTGTCGTATCCGGAAAGGCTCCCGCTGAACCAGGAGCGTCTGGATCTGTTCGGGCTGAGCGGATTGACCTTTTTTCAACCGGATTTGGAACGATTCCCCTGTCTGCGGATGGCCCTGGATGCGGCCCGGACTGGGGGAAGTATGCCGGTGGTTTTGAATGCCGCCAATGAGGTGGCTGTTTCCGCATTTTTAAAGGAACAACTGGATTATGAAGGGATTCCGGCGGTCATAGAACAGACCATGGAACGACATCTCCCTGTTCTGCCGATGGACTTGGAAGAAATTCTGGCCATTGATGATTGGGCCAGGAGAGAAGCCGACGTGTGGATTGCGAAACGAAGCCTCAAGAATAATGGCCGGGGGTAGTCCTTCGGAGGTTGGCGTGAATGACTTCAATCCGATAAACTTTTGGGTTGAAAGGGACTTTGGACCGGTCAACATATTTAAATAGGAAATATATTCAATGGAAGCCATTATTTTACAATTTCAAACTATCTTTACCCTTCTGGCCGGGACGACGGCAGACCAGCCTTGGTTTTATGGCCTCTTGTTTAAGGTGGTTCCCTTTATTATCGTCCTGGGGTTGCTGATCTTTTTTCATGAACTTGGCCATTTCGGCGCGGCGAAATTTTTTGGAGTTAAAGTGGAACGCTTTTCTTTCGGCTTGGGCCCCCGCCTTTTTGGTCTTAAGGTCGGGGATACCGATTACCGGGTCTCCGCCTTTCCCCTGGGAGGATACGTAAAGATGGTTGGAGAAGGCCTGGATGAAGAGGTTCCTCTAGAAGAACAGAGGGTTTCCTTTTCCCATAAGGCCGTGTGGAAACGGATGATCATTGTCCTCTGCGGCCCCCTATTTAATTTTTTCTTTGCGATTGCTGTTTTTTGTCTGATTTTTTTAGTGGTGGGGCAGGTCATTTTGACCAACGAGATCGGAGACGTCAAGCCGGACTATCCGGCCCATAAAGCCGGGCTGCGGTCCGGGGATAAGATCATCCGTATAGCCGACAAGCCCATCTCCAGTTGGAAAGAGCTTCCCGAGATTATCCGGGGAAACCCGGGCAAGGCCGTTCCCTTGGTTTTTATCCGGGAAGGCCGAGAATATCGGGTTGAAGTCACGCCGGTCAAAACAACAGTCAAAAATCTTTTTGGAGAAGAGGTTCAGGAAGCGGTGATCGGCGTTTCGCCCTCGGGAAAATTTTTTACCCGAGAATTAGGCCTGCTGGAGGCCTGTGAAAACGGGATCGTTCAGACCTGGGGAACCATTAAATTGACCTGGATCAGTCTGGTTAAACTGGTCCAACGAAAGGTCCCGCTGGAGACCTTGGGAGGCCCTATTTTTATCGCCCAACTGGCCGGACAACAGGCCCAGGAAGGGTGGACCAGTCTTTTATTTTTTACCGCTCTGCTCAGTGTGAATCTGGGAATATTGAATTTATTGCCCATCCCTATCCTGGACGGCGGGCATCTGGTCTTTTTTGGGCTGGAATGGATCCTGGGAAAGCCGTTAAGTTTAAAAAAGAGAGAAGTGGCCCAACAGGTGGGGATGTTTATCCTGATTATGCTGATGGTTTTTGTATTCTATAACGATATTGCCCGGATTATTCAGCATTAAGATTAACAATCTGATAAGAATATTGATATCAACGTTACAAAAAGTGTTAAAATTCTGGATCCCGGCTTCCGCCGGGATGACGAATAAGCACGAAATTTGTATCGTCATTCCGGACTTGATCCGGAATCCAGTGATTTTATGGTAGATCTATTTGGGGACCCTTAATAAAAGCTGGGTCGTGGCGTCTCAAATTAAACGATCATTTTAACTTCTCCGTATCTGCCGGATGATATTACCGCCGAGCAACGTTCTCTTTAGACATGATCATTGCCGAGCGTCCGTCATATCTCCAATTTTATCCGACGCTGACCTGCAACCAGAGGTGTGCGTTTTGTTTTAATAGAACCCTCAATCCTCTTCCGGATGTTACCCTTCCGGTCTTTAACACTCTTTTATCGGTCATGGTGACGGCGGGCATCCCCTGCCTCGATATCCTGGGTGGAGAACCGACTCTCCATCCGGATCTTCTGAAAATGATCACCCTGCTGATGAGTCACCCGCTTAAGGTCAATATGAGCAGCAACGGGAGCAAGGTGCGCCTGCTGCGCCTTTTGTCGAAAACCTATCCCCGGGACAAGTTACGCATCGGCCTGTCCATAAATGAAGAAAAGGTATCGCCGGATCTGGAAGACTATATTCTCGACCACCGACCGGTGCTAAAAAGCCTTTTCTGGTCACCAGGAATAATTCCCGAATCCGGTCGACCTTTTCTGGGGCTGCCGGGGAGTGAGTATTATTTAATCTATCCGGATGTGCTCGATAAAGATGACCTGACCCGAGGGTGGCCGTTTGAGCGATATTATCGAACACTGAACGCGGTTAAAAACGAATATCGGGGAGTGGACGGGGTCTTTTGCGAAGGTTTTATTTCTGACCGTTCAACCTGTCCAGGTCTTGCATCGGTTCGTTGCCCGGCAGGCACAACCAAGCTCTCGGTGCTTCCGGACGGCACGGTCTATCCCTGTTATCTCCTTTTCGGATTTTCCCAATTTGCCCTTGGTAATCTTATGAAGGATGATTTTGAAACCATCTGGCACCATCCCCTCCTGGATACTTTTCGACGGTTTGAAAATAACAGGTGTCCGAAAAAGGGGTGTGCCTGTCATCCGCTGTGTCATGGCGGCTGCCCAGCGATCCGTTATCATTTTTATGGGGATTTAGAGGGACCTGATCCAAGGTGCTTGACGGGAGAGGTTTCTTAGTGTTTGCCGGGGTTGGCCTAAGGAGAATACCCATTTTTAAGAAGAGGAAGGAGCGATGATGAAAAAAGTGGAAGTGCGGAACCGGGCGCTGGGATCCGAGTCAGGAGAATATATCATGGGTCTGGACGATACGGGGAGTCATGCCTGTTATCTGATGTATGGGGTCTTAAAGCCTGGAGAGAAAGGGAGGCGGGTCAAACCGGGTAAGGGACATGAGGAAATTGTTCTGGCGATGCAAGGAGATCTGATCCTCTCCGGAGCGGTGAGCGGAAGGCTGGAGCAGGGCAGCGCCTTTCATATAATCGGAGAATCCGCCGTTTATCTGGAAAATGGAGGAGATCAAGAGTCCGTCTATATCATTTCCGGCGGTCATTCCGAAGAGGGCCATCACCACTAAAGGATTATTCCAACAGGGCCGATTTCACTTTTCCCTCTTGACATTCGGAACGGATCGTTTACATTATTAGACAACACAATAATCGCATGAAGCGAGGAAGGAGGCGGTCATGAAGATCCGTAAGGTCGTCAAGGTAGCCAAAGGTCTTTGCAAGTGCAAAAGTACCTGCTAAAGTAAAAAGAGGTTTTTTTAGGCCGATGGTCCTGGCGACCGTCGGCCTTTTTTTCGTGGTCTTTTAGGATAGGTTCCATGCCGAAAAATGAATTGCAACATTACCTTTGCCTCCCTTTTTGCTCTTTTTATAAACCGGGATCGAAGGAAACCTTGCTCTGTCGAGGGGCCTGGCTGGTGGAGCAGTTGATCCAAGAGCAGCGCTTGGACCCGGCAGATTTTCAAGGCCTGGAGAGGGATGTTCCCATGTCTCCTGGGAGCGAAAGAGACCTTGAAGTCCTTGTCTGTGAAAACTGCCCCTTCCGGAAAGATGATTGTGACTTTCAATCCATTCCACCACCTCCAGATGTTTCCCCCTGCGGCGGTCTCCTGTTATTGAAACAACTAGTAGTCAAGAGGAAAATAACCATCAAAGATTTAGCGTCTGTAATGGCCTGAACGATGGGAACGGAAAAATGGGAACTATCTTTTTTAGCCCTGCACCCTCAGATTTTCCTCAAGCGCCTTGAAGTTCCTTTTCTCTATCATGTGGGTCGTGATGAACTCTATGAAATCGACGACCTAGCCCTTCATTTTTTATCCCAATGTGATGGGTCCCGTCTGGGGCGGCAATTGACCACTGATCGTGAATTTGTCTCCTTTTGTCTTGAAGAAGGGTTGTTGGAGACCGAGGACACTCCGCATCGGCGGGATGTGCCGGTGGCCGAAGCGCCTATCCCTTCTTTGCGTTATCTGGAACTGCAACTGTTGCATCAGTGTAACCTCCGCTGTCGTCATTGTTATCTGGGCCCGCCTCGATCGGACCGTTTGGCCTTGTCCGATGCCTTGACCATTACCCGTGAATTTTCTGAAAAAGGGGGCCTCCGGCTGCTGATTTCCGGGGGAGAACCCCTCTTATATCCCGATCTGCAGGAATTTTTGGCTGAAACGACCAATTGGGGAATCCGGCGCATCCTCCTGACCAACGGTACCCTTATTTCGTCAAAGATCCTTTCCAACCTGAAAGTGGAAGAGATTCAGATCAGTCTGGACGGCTGGCGTAAAGGCCATGAGCAACTCCGTGGTCCGGGGACCTTCGATCATGTCCTCCGGGGAATTCGGGCCGTTCAGGAGGCCGGTTTGCCGCTGTCCATCGCCACGATGATCCACAAAGGGAATCTGTCTGAATTTGAAGAGTTGGCCGGGTTTGTGGAAAAGAGTGGGGCGATTGAGTGGGGGGTCGATCTCCCTTGTGAGGCCGGGACTTGGAACGCCAACCGGGAGCTGATGGTCTCCCCGGAGGAGGCCGCTCCCTATCTGAATTTCGCCTTCGGCGGGGGCTATCACGGGGCCGCAGAGGGGTATTCCTGCGGTCGGCATTTGATGACGGTTTTGCCCAGCGGACTGGCTGTAAAATGCGGGTTCTATGAAAAAGAACCTTTAGGAGATGCCAGACAGGGTCTGATAAAAAGCTGGCTCCGGCTGAAACATATTCCCTTGGATCAACTGGAATGCCGGGACTGCCCGGTCCTGGAGGAATGTACCGGCGGTTGCCGGTTCCGGGCCGGAGACCTCCTGAGCAAGGATCCTCTCATGTGCCGCCTTTTCGGACAATCTAAAGTCAGAGGTGGCAGGGAATAAAATTGGTATGAAGAGATGAAGGGGTGGTGGGCCGTGTAGGGCTCGAACCTACGACCTACTGATTAAGAGTCAGTTGCTCTACCTGTTGAGCTAACGGCCCCCGAAAAAAAAATAACTAACATAATTTTTTTTTAGTGACAAGAAAAAAGTTCCCGTAGACGGGTATCCAGATTACTCTGCTTTTTTTGCCCGTTCGATACTGTCGAAAATCCGTTCCATCCTGGACTTGGGCAGGCCTCCGAAGGCCATTTCCAGGGCTTCTCGGGAAAAGTGTTCGACCAGGAAATTTCCGATGGGCAGCCTTTTTTCCCAGCAGCCGATCATGTTTCGGCAGGGCAGGGCGCTCTGGACTTGCCGGCAGTAATTAAAGGTTAACATCTGGCCCAGATGGGGGCAATACATTTCCTGTTGGTCAAAGGCATCAATCATGGATCACTCCGTAAGTGGATAAACGCACCAAAATAGAGCGTCGATGACTGCATAATGGCATAAAAAAAACCCAGGGGTCAAGGAGAAAAAAATTCTCTTAACCCCTGGGTTCGGTCGGTTCTATGATTATAGTTTAGGTTTGGGAAAGGCCTCCAAGGCCTTTAAGGATTTTTGAATCACTTCGTCGGGAAGTTCATAATCGGTCAGTTTCCCTTCGAAGTAGGCATTATAGGCCATCAAATCCACCAGGCCGTGACCGCTCCAGTTGACCAGGATGGTCTTGGCCTTGCCTTCCTCTTTGGCTTTCTTGGCCTCTCGGATGACCATGGCCAGGGCATGGTTGGTTTCCGGGGCCGGGATGAATCCTTCGGTCCGGGCCCAGGTGACACCGGCGGCAAAGGTTTCCAATTGATTAATGGCCACCGGCTCGATGAGTTTATCTAGGACCAATTGGCTGACAATGGGGGCCATTCCGTGATAGCGCAATCCCCCGGCATGGATAGGGGCCGGGACAAAGGCGTGGCAGAGACTGTGCATCGGCAGTAAGGGCGTCATTTGAACCGTATCGCCGAAGTCATAGACAAAGGGACCTTTGGTCATGGTGGGGCAGGAACTGGGTTCCACCGCGTAGACCTCGACCTTTTTCCCGGCGATCTTGTCGGCGATAAAGGGAAGGGCCAGACCGGCAAAATTGCTGCCGCCGCCGGCGCAGCCGATAACAACATCAGGATAATCTCCTAGCTTGTCTAATTGTTTTTTGGCTTCCAAGCCGATAATCGTTTGATGCATCAGCACATGGTTGAGCACGCTGCCCAGCGCATATTTGCTGTTTGGCGTGGTTACGGCATCTTCTACGGCTTCACTGATGGCAATGCCCAGACTGCCCGGTGAATTAGGATCCTGTTCGAGAATCTTCCTTCCGGCATTGGTTTCCGGGCTGGGGCTGGGTACACAATTCGCTCCCCAGGTATTCATCATCAGCCGGCGGTATGGCTTCTGATCATAACTGATCCGGACCATATAGACCTTCACTTCCAGTCCAAAGAGGTTGCAGGCAAAACTTAACGCGCTGCCCCATTGACCGGCACCGGTTTCGGTGGCGATCCGTTTCGTCCCGAAAACCTTATTGTAGTAGGCCTGGGCCACGGCCGTATTGGGTTTATGGCTTCCGGCCGGGCTGACCCCTTCGTTCTTAAAATAAATTTTGGCCGGGGTCTGCAAGAATTCTTCCAGGGCATAGGCCCGGCCTAAAGGAGTGGGCCGCCAGATGAGATATTTTTCCAGGACCGGTTCCGGAATATCAATCCAGCGCTGGGGGCTGACTTCCTGTTCAATCAGGTTCATAGGAAAGACCGGCGCCAGATCGTCGGGTCCCACTGGTTGACCGGTGCCTGGGTGCAGAGGAGGCTGCATAGGAGTCGGCATATCGGGTAAAACGTTATACCATTGACGGGGCATTTCATCTTCGGTTAATAAAACTTTTTTTAGAGCCATGATTCCTCCTTCTTGAATTGTGGTTTTCCGTTAATAATTCTAGAACCGTTTTATAAAAAAATGATCCCTTTCTGATCGTCTCACCCCCTTTGGATAGGCTATTGGACCGGGCTTCCCGCCAGTATTATCGGTATCACCCTTAGGGGGTGACGAGTGGTTTGTTTAGTCGATTAATCCGTTGATCCCTTTCCGGAGAAAGGGGATTAGAAGTAGTTTACGGATTTTTTATGGATAGGCAAAAAGTTTTTTCTTGCCTTTATATTAAAAATTGGGGGAGTATGCTTATATAGGGAAGGAAGGAGTCTCAAAGGACTCACTCCGCTTAAAAATACTATATACAGGATTCTTCAGGGGTGTCAATCCCTTTTCAAAAGGGAGGTGTCCTGATCGGAAAGAGGAAAAGATCATGGATAAAAAAGAGATCGTTCCCCTAAAACATATCGTCCGGGAATTGTGGGGGGGAGAAAACCCGGTGATCGATCCCCTGGTGCCGGCCGTTATCGAGGCCTGGGGTGCCGTTGTGCCGTCGTCGTTACGGTCCGGGATTTATCTGGAAGGTTTCCGGGAAGGCACTCTCTATCTTCTGGTCTCAAACCCCGTAGCGGGCCAACAGTTTCAATTCCTCAAAGAATCCATTCGAGAAAAGATAAATCAAAAATTAGGAAAACCGGTGATTAAAAAGGTTAGGATGAAACCCGGAGCGCCATGGGAAGGGTCTTCTTTGGATAGAGGATCAGAGTAGCGGAGGCAGTTCAAAGAGACGGCTTTTTTGAATCTGGGGGCTGTAGACGCCGGGTTCCCGGTAGATGATCAGAGGGGGGAGGGTCGTCAGTTCTTCTTTTCCCTGATAGACCGCCTCCATGAGGACCCATTCAGCCGCTTTATCCGGAAAAGAATGGACCAGCCGGATTTTTTTCGGCTCAAGCTTGTGCGCCCGGGACTGTGTTAAAAGGGAGACCAGTCTCCAGGCCGGGTAAATCACGAACCATTTCCCTTTCGGTCGCAGCCCATGGGCCACGGCTTGAAGCAGATTGGCCAGGGAAAGGCGAATTTCATGACGGGCCATGGCTTTCTGCGGATCGGGGTTGATCCGTCCGCTTTGTAGAGGGCGATAGGGAGGGTTCGAGACGATGACGGTAAAGGCGTCCTTCTTCAGAAAGCGGGGAAGCTGACAGAGGTCCCCCTGGATGAGGGCAATGTGGGCCTGGAGCGTATTGAGGAGAATATTGCGGCGAGCCAGGTCCAGTAACTCCGCAGAGAGTTCCAGGGCGGTTATCCTCGAGAGGGGATAGGTCTTGGCCAGGAGCAGGGCCAGGATCCCGCACCCAGTCCCTAAATCCAGGATCCGCGAGGGATCCTTGATCTGGATAAAATCAAAGAGGATCAGGGTGTCGATGGAAAAGCGATAACCCGTTTTTTTCTGGATAATCTGAATCCGCCCCTTGCCCCAGGCGTCAAGAGTTTCATCCGGTTGGAGAGGCACGGGATTCTCAGGATTGGATGAATTCATTCTCCTTCAGGTTGTTCATCACCAGGCCGGTCAAAGTTTTTGGAAAAAAATAGGTCGATTTTCTGGGCATGACCAAAGAGGCCTCGGCGATCTTCCGGACCTGATCGATCGGTGTGGAATTAAGAATGAAACAGATTTGGCTTTTTCCCTTTTCCACCATATTGAGGATTTCCAGACTGTCGTGGCGGTATTCGATAATATTTTCCTGATCCAATTCATCCCGCCGAACACCGCATCCCTTTTGAATAATCAGGCGGCTTAAAATCATGACATCCAATTGACGCAATAAGGGATGAAGGTCTTTTCCCCACGGGCCGTCCAGACTGGTTTCTTTAAGGGTTAATAGATAATACCAGGAGGTCCGGGTCATGAAGAGTCCGAAAACATGTTTCCCTTCCCCTCCGGCCTCCAGTTGATGTAAAAAATGTTCCCTAACCTGTTTCTTGTTGTGGGGGGTGAAGGGGAATTTTTCGATGAAAAAGTCTTCTTCCAATATTTCTTCCAAGTGTGACGGTTCGATCTCCGAAACCCGGTTCAAAGCCCGATGGACCGGAAAGATGGTTAACCCCTGATCCTCCATAGGGCAAAGAAACATCAAGGTGTAATTCAGTGCGGAATTACTTTCCAATTTGGGATGCTTACGAAACATGTCGGCCTGATAGGCCAGACTGGTTTCATAGCGGTGATGCCCGTCGGCGATATAAACGGTTTTCTCACTGAACAGTTCCCGGACTTTGTGCAGAGTCGAGGAATCGGTGATCTTCCATAACTGGTGGCGGATCGATTGCTCATCCTGAAAATCAATAATAGGATCAGACGGCGCCTGACTGGAGAGTAAGGATAGAACCTGATTCTCCCGATCCAGATAAAATGAAAAAATAGGACAAAACTGCATCTGACAATGCTGGAAAAGTTGATAACGATCATGTTTGTGGGCGGAAAAGGTTTTTTCATGAGGCCTGACTTTTCCGGCATTAAAGGGTTCCAAACCAAGTAAACAGATAAAACCCGTCCGAACCCGGATGTCCTTTCCGGAAAAGCGGTACTGAATTTTGTAGAGATAGATGGCCGGGTCCGGATCCTGGATGAGGATCTGTTCCTTTTCCCAAATCGTCTTAACCCGGGCGGCCCGGGTGTAACGGTTATCTTCAGGCGTATCACTGGGAAAATTTCGGCCGAAATCCAGACGAATAATATTGTAGGGATGAAGAGAATAATACCGTTCCTGTTCCTGGGGATTGATCACATCATAGGGCGGTGTGACCACCTGTGAAAGATCAGCGATGATCTGAGGATTATATAATACCCCCTTAAAGGGGGCGATCCGGGCCATGAGACAAAACACTCCTATCTGCCAAAAAGTTAAGATTAGCTAACACTTTTTCCCTAATGAGTAAAGCAAATTATTTTTTTGTCGTGAATTTGACCAATTAGTGATTGTCGGTCAGCGCAGCGAAGTGATCAGATTTATTTTGCGGGTGCCTTTGAACCCCATCGAGTGCCGGGTGCCAATTGGATCCAAGGTTCAAAGAAGCATACATCCTCAGATCCCTTTCCACCCACCAAAGGGATCTGAGGACAAAGCTCATTCGGGGCTGTGATCGGCGAGAAAACTATTTCTTTTTGGGAAGCGGTTTTACCTTTAACCCTTTTAAATACCCTTTTAAGGCCTCATCGACCACTTCCTTAATACCTTTCTTTTCCCAGTAGGTGATCGCTTTAATCTTACCGTGATTGGCTTCCCGAATCATAACGGTAGTGCGAATCCATTTTTCCGGTGCTTTGGGGGCTTTTTTGGCTTTTGCGGAAACGGGGGCGGCGGCTTTTTTTGCTTCAGGTTTCTTTTTAACGGCCATGCTCTTTACTCCTTTTTCAGAAGGGATTGAATCGATTCAGCGGGTGGAACCCATTGATTCCCCTTTTCGGTGTTCGGCGGATAGGAACCGTCTTATTTCTTGGGTGGAACAACAGCATCTTTAAACGATTTGGCAATTCTCATTTTGGTTACGGTCTTGGCCGGAATTTTTATCGGGGCGCCGGTTTGGGGATTTCGACCTGTGCGGGCCTTCCTTTTGGAAAGAACAAGTTTCCCGATTCCCGGTAAGGTAAAAGCTCCTGTCTTTTTGGTTTCGGTAATGGCCAGTTTGGTCAACTCATCCAAGATTTCCTTGGAGGCATTCTTGGTCATCGAGAATTTATCCGCCAGATAGGAAACCAACTGGGTTTTGGTCAAGGGTTTTTTAGCAGCCATAATCCATCCTCCTTCGATTTTTTTAATTTAGGGTTGTATATAAAGGAAAAAAGGGTGCCGGTCAAGATAAAAACAGAGCATTCACCCTTCCAATAGGCATTTTTTAAAATAAATGTGCATTTTAGGACCGGATGCCGGCTCCAGGATTAGAAGAACGGCGTTAAGGCCGCATGTCTGTTTAACAGAACAATGCTCCTTTCTCTAAGTATAGGGTTCCTTCGGGCGGAATTCGGACGAAAAATAATCAGCCCTCCAGCAGGCGAGATGACCGGCCTTCCGCGTGTGAAGACGAAGAAAGAAATGCCCTTCGGAGCCTGGATGATGTGTTTGAGCCGCTGGTTCCCAATTTCTTCCGGTCCAGAGAGATGCTTCGGATCATGAGCTTTGTGCTTTCGGGCGGATGAAAAAATAATGATTCAGCCCGTCCTTTGGCACGACGGACAATAATGGGTGCCTCGACCGGCGACGATCATTTTGGCAATGGAGGAGCCGCACCGGGGGCAGGACTGGCCCTTTCGACGGTAAACCTGATGAAATTTTTGATATCCTCCGGAGTTTCCATCAGGGGTGCGGAAGTTCCTGAGGGTCGATCCTTGCAGATCAATGGCCCGGTTTAAAATTTTTTTGATGATCCGGAAAAGAGTGCGGGCCTGATCCGGAGATAGAGTCGAGGCTTTGATTTGAGGATGGACCCCGGACAGGAAAAGGGATTCATCGACATAAATGTTACCTAACCCGCTGATGACCGACTGGTCGAGCAGAACCGATTTAATCGATCTCTTTTTATGACGAATTCGTTCAAAAAAAGTTTTGGGGGAAATTTCCAAAGGATCAGGACCGATTTTTTTCAGGTAGAGAGGTTCTCCGACGGCTCCTCCCGAGAGAAAATCGAAAAAACCGAATTTCCTGATGTCGCGATAGTGCATGTGGATCGGCGAAGAATAAAAAGAAAGGATTAGATGAGTGTGCTGGTCTCCAGGAGTGGCTGTCGTCTCCAGTAAGACCTGACCGGTCATCTTTAAATGAAGGATCAGGGTTCCTGCCGGATCAAGAGTGATCAGGATAAACTTGCCTTTACGACTGATTTTTCGTATGATGGCCCCTTGCAGGCTTTTGATAAACGGCCCTGCGGGCGGCCGAACAATCTTGGGAGTGACGATTCGGACCTTTTGAATTTTTTGGTTGACCACACTGGAACGCAGACGGCGCACAACGGTTTCAACTTCGGGTAATTCAGGCATAAGGCTCCTTTGGGGTTAAGGCTCGGGTTTGGATGGGCGGTGGTTAATTACCAGCCATTTAAGCTGGCGGCAGATTCCACGGATCATGCGGACCTCCTGGGGATACAGACCGATCCGGGAAAAAAATCGCCTCAGGCTCATCATCCAGAGCTCGGGATTCTGCTCGTCCAGAAAATCCATCAAAAGGAGGACTTCCTGGAGATGCCGGTACATCCCTTCCAGTTCGAAGGAGGTGGCCAGTGAATGGTCAGAGTTCAGCGTTCGGAGTTTAGCGTTCTGATTAATCAATTCAGAGGTTAATTCACTGTCGACTCCGAACTCCGTACCCCGAACTGTTTTAGGGAGATGGGCGAGAAAGATCTCATAACAAAGAAGCAGAACGGCCTGGGCCAGATTGAGTGAACTGACAGAGGCCGTAGGGATATTCACGGTGGCGTGACAATACCGTAATTCTTCATTGCTGAGTCCCCGATTTTCCGGCCCGAACAGAAGGGCGACCCGATTCTTCGGCCCCAGGGAACGAATTTTTTCGGCGGCCTGGGCGGGGTCGACCAGTTCTTTCCGCTGGCCGCCTAAACGGGCCGTCGTTCCAATGATGTAGTGGAATGGGGCCAGGGCCACATCCAAGGAGTCAAATGTTTCCATTTGTTCCAAAAGCCCTCGGGCCACATGGGTGGAGAGTTTGGTCATCCGCTCCCAGTCAGTGTCTTCGGGATTAACGACGATGATGTGCGACAATCCCATATTCCAGGCCGCTCTGGCGGTGGCGCCGATATTTTCAGCAAACCGGGGCTGGTGGAGGACGATGGAGACATGTTTTAAGTTTTCAAGAGGGGTCATTATGGTTTCCATTGTCTTAAGCACTTAAGACATAAAACGAAAATAGGCTCCAGCGTCTGCAAAGGCTATTTTCATCTTTGGTTGTACCATGCCCTTGGCAGGGCATGGGAATTAATACGTAAATAGGGTTCAAAGCCGTACTCACCCTGTTTTCATGCTTCTTGGTGCCATGCCCCAAAGGGCGGGGCATGGGAATTAATACGAAAATAGAATCCGAGCTTACGGCCTATTTTCATGTTTCGTGGTGCCACGCCCCCAAAAGGCGGGGCATGGGAATTAGTTTGAAAATATACTTCGGAGTTAAGAGTTTCGAATTCGGTAACATCATATTGGGTCCTTCGGTGTGCTCCAAATACGCGAAGGTTTACTATTCAGGCACTTTCCATAGCACAAAATGACAGGTAAGACAATAAACCTCTATGTCGGCCCGGAAACAATTATTAGTTTTACTTAAAAATTGGATTGGTGTGCCCGTCCTTATCCTGATGGCCGGGTGCGGGCCCGTGGCCTGGAACAATCCTTATCCGGCCGGGGATCAGGGTCAGAACATCCTCTATTCCGCCTTTGCCGAACGTCCCAAACACCTTGATCCGGTCCAGTCGTACAGCGAGAACGAGGCCACCTTCAACGCCCAGATCTATGAACCGCCTCTGCAGTACCATTATTTTAAGAGGCCTTATACTTTAATACCCCTGACTGCCCAGGAAGTGCCTACGCCTCAATTGGTTGACGCCCAGGGACGAGTTCTTCCCGGTCATGCACCGGCCGCTTCCGTGGCCTACAGTCTTTATCAAATCAGGATTCGGCCGGGGATACGCTATCAGCCCCACCCGGCCTTGGCCCGCGATGAACAGGGACGTTTGATCTATGCCCGCCTCCAGGCGTCTGACCTCAAAGGCATCACCAGTCTATCCGATTTCAAACATCAGGGGACCCGTGAATTGATTGCCGATGATTATGTTTATCAGATCCGGCGTCTGGCCCATCCCCGCTTATATTCCCCTATTTTCGGCCTCATGAGTGAATTGATTGTGGGCCTGAAGGAATATGCCGCCGCCCTGAAGAAAGTCAATCAGGAAATGATCAAAACAGGGCGCAGCAAGGCCTTTCTGGATCTCCAGGCCATTCCTCTGGAAGGGGTCCGGGTGATTGATCGTTATACCTACCAGGTGAAACTGAGGGGGAAATATTCACAGTTTGTCTACTGGCTGGCCATGTCTTTTTTTGCCCCGGTTCCGGAAGAAGCGGAACGATTTTATGCCCAACCGGGTATGGCCGAGAAAAATTTTAATCTCGACTGGTATCCCGTGGGCACCGGGCCCTATATGCTGACCAAAAATAATCCCAATCGTCAGATGGTCCTGGAACGAAATCCCAATTACCACGGTGAGACCTATCCCCTGGAGGGCGAACCGGGAGATCGGGAAAACGGTTATTTCCGTGATGCCGGCCGACCCTTACCTTTCATCGACAAAGTGGTTTACAGTTTGGAAAAGGAAGGGATTCCTTACTGGAACAAGTTCCTCCAGGGATATTATGACGCCTCCGGGATCAGTTCGGACAGCTTTGATCAGGCCGTCCAGTTTACCAGCACCGGAGATATCGCTTTGACCGATTCGATGCAGCGAAAGGGGATCCGGCTGACGACCTCCGTGGCCCCCAGTGACATCTATATGGGTTTTAATATGCTTGATCCGGTGGTGGGAGGTCTTTCCGAACGGGCCCGTAAGCTGCGCCGGGCCATTTCTCTGGCTGTCGATTATGAAGAGTACCTGAGTATTTTTGCCAACGGCCGAGGGCTTCCGGCCCAAGGTCCGATTCCTCCGGGGATCTTTGGTAACAAGCCCGGGAAAGAAGGCCTTAATCCCTATGTCTATCAATGGCAGAATGGAGGGCCTAAACGCCTGCCGCTGGAGACGGCCAAAGAGCTGCTGGCCGAGGCCGGTTATCCGGATGGAATAGAAGCCGGGAGCGGTAAACCCCTGGTGCTTAATCTGGATGTCACTGCCAGGGGTCCGGACGACAAGGCCCGACTGGACTGGATGAGGAAGCAATTCCAGAAGCTAAACCTGCAACTGGTCATCCGCTCCACGGATTATAATCGTTTTCAGGATAAGATCCGCAAGGGAAACGCCCAAATCTTCAATTGGGGCTGGAATGCCGATTATCCGGACCCGGAAAATTTCCTCTTTCTGCTTTATGGCCCCCAGGGCAAGGTGAAATATGAAGGGGAAAATGCAGCCAATTACACCAATCCGGAATATGACCGGCTTTTTGATGAGATGAAAAATATGGAGAACGGACCGCGGCGGCAGGCCATTATCGACCGAATGGTGGAGATTCTCCGGCAAGATGCCCCCTGGCTGTGGGGGTTTCATCCGAAAGAATATATCCTCTATCATACCTGGATGTTTAATCAGAAACCGAACCAGATGGCCCGTAACGGATTAAAATATCATCGTCTGGATCCCCAACTGCGAGACCAGAAACGACGGGAGTGGAACCCGCCGGTGCTCTGGCCGCTGGCCCTTGGCCTGGTCCTCCTGGCAGGGATGATCATTCCGGCTGTGGTGGTCTTTCGCCGACGGGAACGAAGGGGGGCCCTCTGATGATCAATTATCTTATCCGTCGCCTACTCTATGCCGTCCCCATCCTGATCGGCGTCAATCTGGTGACCTTCGTCCTTTTCTTCGTGGTCAATACCCCGGATGATATGGCCCGCATTCATCTCGGGGTCAAGCGGGTGACTCCCCAGGCTATCGCCAAATGGAAAGAAGAACGGGGCTATGACAAGCCGCTGCTCTTTAATCACCGCGCTCCCGGAATGGCCACGTTTACTGAAACGATTTTTTTTCAGAAATCGGTTAAACTTTTTGCCTTTAATTTCGGACGGGCCGATGACGGCCGTGATATCGCCTATGAGATCAAGAAACGCATGGGGCCCAGTCTGGCGATCGCTTTGCCGGTCTTCCTCCTGGGACTCCTCTGGACCATCTCTTTTGCCTTGATGATGGTCTTCTTCCGCTCCACCTATCTGGATGTCTGGGGAGTGGTCCTGTGTGTGGGACTGATGTCCATTTCCAGTCTCTTTTACATTATCGGCGGCCAGTATCTCATGAGCAAGCTGTGGAATCTGGTGCCTATTTCCGGATTTGGAGACGGTCCGGCGGCCCTGAAATTCCTGATCCTTCCGGTTTTAGTGGGGGTGATCAGCGGAATGGGGGCCGGGGTCCGCTGGTACCGGACCATCTTTCTGGAAGAAATCGGAAAAGACTATGTCCGCACGGCCCGGGCCAAGGGACTGTCGGAACTGCGCGTCCTCTTTAAGCATGTCCTGCAGAACGCTATGATCCCCATCCTCACCGGAGCAGTGGTGGTCATCCCCTCGTTGTTCATGGGCAGTCTGATCACCGAGTCTTTTTTCGGCATCCCCGGCCTGGGAAGTTATACCATAGAGGCCATCAGTTCTCAGGATTTCGCCGTGGTCCGGGCCATGGTCTTTCTGGGTTCGGTCCTTTACATTGTCGGCCTCATTCTGACTGACTTTTCCTATACCCTGGTCGATCCGCGGATCCGGTTGGAGTGAGGATGATGTCCCTTAAACCCATCCTTCTTTGGACCGATGTCCTGCTGGGTCTTTTAATCCTGGGCGGACTCATCCTGTCCGGGTTTATCCGCCGCCGCCGGCACCTGCGTGCGCCCTGGCAACGGGTACTTCAGAGTAAAAGCGGGATCATCTCCTTGGTGATCCTCTCTTTCTTCCTGGGAATCGGCCTCCTCGATTCGATCCATTTCCGCCCGCCGGTAGACACCGGGAAAAGCGGATCCAAGGCCTACGGAGTGGAAGTCTTGAGTCTTCTGGATTTGCTGGTCGGTCCCTTGAGACAAAGGCCTGAGAAGACGTACTCGGCACCCCTGGCCACGCACCTTTATACCAAAGAAACCATCGAACTGGCTGACGGACGTCAGGTGCGCACCTTTCCCCGTTTGATTTTCGGAGGGGCCCATCTCATTAATCCCGAATTGGATAAGACCGGTGATATAGTCCACAGGGTGCTAACCGGTCTGGGAGTGGCGATGCTTCTCTGGGCCTTGTTGAGCAGTGCCTGGTTAGGGTTCCTTTCCCGACGTCACCGGGTTGGTTTTCACGATTGGGTCCGGACGGTTTTCAGGGGTCAGTGCCCTGTTCCCTGGAATGCCGCCCTCTTCACCGTTCTGGCCCTTCTGCTGGCCGGTGTGCCGGCGGCCCTGCTGAGCATTAAATATCATTTGCTTGGTACGGACAAGGTCGGCCAGGATGTGCTCTATCTGGCCTTAAAGAGTATCCGAACAGGGCTAGTTATCGGAACCTTGACCACCCTGGTTCTCCTGCCTCTGGCGGTCTTGCTCGGTATTATGGCGGGATATTTCAGAGGGTGGATTGATGATCTGGTGCAGTATATCTATACCACCTTTCATTCCATCCCGTCCGTTCTCCTGATCGCCGCAGCGGTGCTGATGACCCAGGTGTATATGGATACCCACCCCAACCTTTTTGAAACCGTCAATGCCCGGGCCGATTTTCGTCTCCTCTTTCTCTGCCTGATCCTGGGAATGACCAGTTGGACGGGCCTCTGCCGCCTCCTGCGGGGAGAGGCCCTGAAATTGAGGGAGATGGAATACATCCAGGCGGCCCAGGCCTTCGGGGTTTCCGACTTCCGGATCATTATCCGCCACATCCTGCCCAATGTCATGCACATCGTCCTGATCTCCATGGTCATGGATTTTTCCGGATTGGTTTTGGCCGAGGCGGTCTTGTCTTATGTGGGGGTGGGGGTCGATCCTTCGATGATCAGTTTCGGGACCATGATCAACAGTGCCCGGATGGAAATGGCCCGGGAACCGATGGTCTGGTGGTCCCTGGCTTCGGCCTTCAGTTTTATGTTCCTCATGGTTTTGTCGGCCAATCTTTTTGCCGATGCTGTACGGGACGCCTTTGATCCCCGGGTCCGGACACTGTCGGATAAGTTTAACCTTTTTGGCCGGAAACCGGTGCAGGAGGCTGGAAAAGACTAGCCAAAGATATTTGAAATCTAGGAGTCCGGGAGTCTTGTTTTTGAAATTGTCCAAAGGTTACCCTGCGGCGTCATCCGGCCTGAATAGCTAAGCTGATGTGGTGTAGGGCTTACACTCAACCCGGCTGCCTGTTTGGGTATGGGCCTGCTTTTGAAAAAAGGTCAAATAGTTTTTGGAAAAAAACTCCGGAGTAAAGGTGGACAATTTAATAACAAGATCCCCAGACTCCTAGACGAAACTTGGAAATATTTTTTAGAAACTGAAATGTAATCAGATAAAGATGACCGCATCATTACTGGAAATCGATAATTTAAGGACCTGGCTCCAGACCGCTGAGGGAGTGGTCCGGGCGGTTGATGGCCTGTCTCTGACCATTCCGCAGGGAGAAACCTTTGCCCTGCTGGGTGAATCGGGGTGCGGGAAATCCATAACCGCTCTTTCCATTATGAGGCTTCTGCCTGAGGCCGGACGGATCATGGAAGGCCGGATCCGGCTTCGAGGAAATGATCTGTTGCACCTCTCGGAAATGGAAATGCGCAATGTCCGCGGGAAACGGATCAGCATGATTTTTCAGGAACCGATGTTAAGCCTCAACCCGGTTATGACCATCGGCAGCCAGGTGGCTGAGGTGCTTGGGCGGCATTTAGGGATAAGGGGGGAAGGGGCTGACCGGAGGATTGTGGAACTGCTCGAGGCTGTGGGGCTTCCCGATGCCCATAGCCGCCGGGGTCAGTACCCTTTTCAGCTTTCCGGCGGCCAGAAACAGAGGGTGATGATTGCCATGGCCCTGGCCTGTGAGCCCGATCTGTTGATTGCCGATGAGCCGACTACGGCCCTGGATGTGACCATCCAGGCCCAGGTGCTTGATCTCCTCCGGGAGCTGCAGGCCCGCCGCAAAATGGCTATGTTGCTGATTACCCATGATTTAGGGGTCGTAGCCGAGATGGCCCATCAGGTGGCCGTGATGTACGCCGGTGAATTGGTGGAACGGGCCGATCGGCAGGCCTTCTTTGAACATCCGGTGCATCCCTACTCTCAAAAATTATTCGCCTCCTTGCCCACCGGGAGCAAAAGAGGACAGGCCCTGGCAATGATTAAAGGCGCCGTCCCGGCTTTGACCGGTGAGTTTATGGGCTGCCGTTTTGCCGATCGATGCGAAATGGCCTGGGAGCATTGTTTCCAAACCCTTCCACGGTGGCATGAATTAACGGCCGGTCACTGGGTGCGCTGTCATTTATATGAAAAACCCCTTCGGCCAAAGGAGGACGAGGGCCTGGAACAGCCCGGGTGCCGGCCGGAAACCGTTGTTTCTCTTGATCGGTACTGTCCGGATTCGCAGGCTGAGGTCCCCCCAGATGATCCTCCCATTCTATCCGTCAAGGGATTGAAGGTCTATTTCCCGGTGCGCAAAGGGCTTTTGCAGCGGATCGTGGCCCAGGTCAAGGCGGTGGACGGCCTTTCCCTGACCATCCCCGTGGGACGAACTCTGGCTCTGGTCGGTGAATCCGGCTGCGGCAAGACCACGGTGGGGAAAGGCATTTTGGGTCTCCTAGAGGTCACTGAGGGATCGGTGAGGGTTGCAGACCGGGAACTGACGGTGCTGACGCCGACCGAGCTTCGACCTCTGCGCCGGGAGTTTCAGATCATTTTCCAGGACCCTTATGCCTCGCTCAATCCCCGGATGCGGATCGCCGAGATCCTTGAAGAAGGCATGTCCGCTCAGGGGATCGGCCATGGACATGGGGATCGGATGGGTCGGATAGAACGGCTGCTGACGGAAGTGGGGTTGTCACCGGATATTTTGTATCGTTACCCCCATGAGTTTTCCGGGGGGCAGCGTCAACGCCTGGCCATCGCCCGGGCCCTGGCGGTGGAACCCAAATTGATCATCTGCGATGAGCCCACCAGCGCCCTGGATGTCTCGGTGCAGGCCCAGATCCTCAATCTGCTGAAAGAACTGCAGATGAGGCACGGCCTCTCTTATCTTTTCATTACCCACAATATCTCCGTCGTGGAATTTTTGGCTCATGAAGTGGCCGTTATGTACCTGGGGCGCATTGTGGAGAGGGGAATGGTGGAGGAGATGCTTGCCGAACCAAGGCATCCCTATACCCGGGCCCTTTGGTCGGCTGTCCCACGGATTGAGGCCGAAACCAGGCGGGAGGTAATCCGGTTGCAGGGGGATCTGCCGTCGCCCCAGAACCCGCCCCAGGGCTGTCATTTCCATCCCCGCTGTCCGAAGGTCATGCCCATCTGTAGGGACAGTTTTCCGGGGAAAACCCTTTTCAGCCCTACTCACAGTGGGCAGTGCCATCTTTACCCTTTTTCTCCTTGACCTTCCTTCCCGGTCTCATTTATACTAAATAATTGATCTTTCCATAATTCTTAGATTTTTTGAGGTCCCATGGGATGCCTTAATAGATGAAGAAGGATATAAGGGGCCGATGGGGCAAGGGTTCAGGCGCTCGATCCGTTCGACATCGTCGAGCTTTTGAAGAGGCTCTCATTCGAGAGCCGATCTGTCGAGCTGTAGAGAAAGTTTCCCAAAGGGAAACTACGTGAAAGACGTGGAAGTAAAGCCACTTGAACCCTTAAATCAATGAACCTTTTTGTTGAATTAATTTATGTTTGACCTGGATCAAAAGATATATTCCGTCTCCGAATTGACCGAGGAGATCAAAGACCTGCTGGAAGAGGAATTCCCACTTGTCTGGCTGGAAGGGGAGATCTCTAATTTTCGGGTTCCTCCCAGCGGGCATTTTTATTTTACTTTAAAAGATGCCACCAGCCAGATCCGGGCGGTTTTTTTTAAATCGGGCCAATGGGGGCTTTCTTTTCGGCCCGAAAACGGACTGCAGGTCCTCTGTGTCGGACGGGTGAGCGTCTATGCCGGCCGCGGGGAATATCAAATTATCATTGAACGATTAGAGCTAAAAGGGTGGGGGGCTCTGCAAAAGGCCTTTGAGCAGCTCAAGGAACGCCTGTCCCAAGAAGGCCTCTTTGATGCCGACAGAAAAAAACCGCTGCCCCTCTTGCCCCGGCGGGTGGCTATCGTCACTTCTCCCACGGGAGCGGTGGTTCAGGATTTCCTGAGGGTCCTTTTCCGCCGTTTTTCCAATATTCAGGTCTCCGTCGTCCCGGTGTTGGTGCAGGGCGAAGGGGCTTCGCTGGAGATCACCCAGGCCATCGAACGCTTGAATCGATCGGCTTTGGGGCATGAGGTCATAGTGGTAGCCCGGGGAGGGGGATCCATTGAAGATCTTTGGCCTTTTAATGAAGAACGGGTGGCCCGGGCCGTGGCCGCCTCATCCATCCCGGTTATTTCGGCTATCGGCCATGAGGTGGATTTTACAATTACCGATTTTGTGGCCGACCTTCGGGCCTCCACCCCTTCAGCGGCCGCTGAACTGCTGATTCAGCCCCAGCGGGAGTGGGAAGATAAAATAGAGGATTTTCAGGAACGTCTTCACCAGGAGATCCGTCAAAAGACGGCCTATTATCAGGAAAAGCTCTTTCATTTTCAGAAACGCCTTGGAGACCCCCGGCGTCGGCTGGTGGATCTCCTCCTGCGGCTGGATGATTATGGGATCCGCTTGCGATTGGCCCTGAGGGGAGCCCTGGGACGGCGGGACGATTCGTTGAAATGGCTTCAGGAGAAACTCTTCTTGAAGAATCCACGGGAGAAGATTGGGACCCTGCACAACAGTCTGGATTGGCACAGACTGAAACTGAAGAGTCTGATGACCAGGAAAATCGACCAACTGGATCTGGAGATCAAAGCCCAGAAAAAGGCCCTTCAGGCTTTAAGCCCCTGGGGAGTCCTCGACCGGGGATATGCCCTGGTTCGCACTTTACCGGACTTACGGTTTGTTAAAAAAGTGGGGGATGCCCCTCCCGGGAAAGAGATTCGGATCTTCCTGGCCCAGGGGGAATTGGATTGTTTGGTCAAAACAGCACATCAAAAAGAGGAGAAGGGGCTTGTCCAAGGAACGATTTGAAGAGACGTTTAAGAAACTGGAGACCATCGTTAATAAACTGGAAAACGGCGATTTGTCCCTGGAGGAATCGCTGAAGCTGTTTGAGGAAGGGACCCGATTATCGCGCATCTGTTCCCAGCGTTTGAACGAAGTGCAGAAAAAGGTGGAACTCTTGATTAAGAACGACGAGGGTGGGTTTGAGTCCCAGCCCTTTGCCTTTGAAGAGGAGAAGGAATAGGTTGATGGATCCGTTGTCAAAGGCCCTCAAACAATACCAGACCAGGGTCAATGAAGGGATCAAAGGCTATCTTCCCCCGGCAGGGGTCTATGCCCATCGGGTGCTTGAGGCCATGGAATACAGCCTGATGGTCGGCGGAAAAAGGATCCGTCCCATTCTCTGTCTGATGGCCTGTAAAGCCGCGGGAGGCCGGGCGGCGGCAGCCCTTCCGGCCGCCTGCGCCCTGGAATTTATCCATACCTATTCGCTGATTCATGATGACCTGCCGGCTTTGGATGACGATGATTATCGAAGGGGCCATTTAACCTGTCACAAAAAATTCGGTGAGTCCACAGCGGTCCTGGCCGGAGATGCCCTGTTGACCGAGGCCTTTTCCTTATTGAGTCGAAAAAATGTTCTCCGTCCAGTCCCTGCCTGGATCAGGCTCCAGGTTATTCAGGAATTGGCCCGGGCCGCCGGAATCCAAGGCATGGTGGCCGGACAGGAAGCGGACCTGGCTGCGGAGAAAAAGAAGGTGTCCCTCGACTGGCTGGAATATATCCATCACCATAAAACCGGGG